>Ga0154911_111_pt1 | contig 1137 bp, 1 predicted proteins | sample RifCSPhighO2_01_FD_105880 | JGI IMG/M metagenome (GOLD analysis project Ga0154911, IMG submission 105880) | Bdellovibrionales bacterium RIFCSPHIGHO2_01_FULL_40_29 | reverse complement strand
AAAAATATTTTCAAGTTTCAATACACGAGAAGTTTCCTCCGCTGGGAACGTAAAGCTCATACTTAAATCAGTTGATCCTATGTGGGGTGATTACTATGATTTTAAAAATCCGTATCAGTCGAACTATTCCGAAAATAGTCTTAACATTATAGAAAGACCTATTCAGAACAATTCATATGTCTATGGAAACAATTCAGATCCTGAAACACTTTTAAGCATGACTAATTCTCAAGGTTTTACAGCATGGTCGCAGACCAACAGGACTTTAGTAGATTTGTCCACAAAGACGATCACTTTAATAAATACACAAAATCGAACATCTAAGACTTATTTCAATGATAAAGAGCAGGTCACTAGAATTGAACCTTCGGTTGGAGCGCCATCGGATTTTAATTACAATACTGATGGAAAACTTCAAAAGATTCAACGTGGCGGCACTTTTACAAATTTTTCATATAATCAGTTTGGCTATATAAATTCAGTATCCAACTCAAAAAATCAAACTACGAGTTTTACAAGAAACTTGGAAGGTCAGATTCTCACAAAGACTCTTCCAAATAACGATACTATCAAATATGAATACACAAGTGGCGGAGAGATTAAAAAAATCACAACGCCTTCGAATCAGACACATATTTTTCAAATGGATATCGGTGACTATGTTAGTGCCTATCTGAATCCTGACAACAAGAACACATCGTTTACCTATGACCAGGATAAACGCTTAACCAATGTGGTTAAGCCTTCAGGTAGAAATATTCGTTTCGACTATAAAGTCGGAACTGATTCAATTGAAAAAATTGAAACAAATAATGGGAATTATTTGTATGAGGAAATTGATCCACAAGGTAGACCTAGAATCATTCGATCACCTGATGATATTAAACTTGCGATTAAATGGATAGGTGAAAAAATTCTCGAGCAAACTTGGTACGACACAGATGGTGCAGTAATTGGAACATTAACTAATTCCTTTGATGCAACAATACTACGATTAAATGGTGTAAAATTGAATGGTGGATTGATTTTTAATTATGCATACAATAGTGCCACAGGTCTAATGAGCGCGATGTCAATGAATAGTGCGAGTTATGAATACAGATATGCCTATACAAGTTTGAAAAAGCAAATAAACAT
>Ga0154911_103_pt1 | contig 69064 bp, 52 predicted proteins | sample RifCSPhighO2_01_FD_105880 | JGI IMG/M metagenome (GOLD analysis project Ga0154911, IMG submission 105880) | Bdellovibrionales bacterium RIFCSPHIGHO2_01_FULL_40_29 | reverse complement strand
ATTGGGGGCATTTGGGGTTCCTTTTGTTAAAACGTCTTGTAGTAAAAACATTCTAACAGATTCCCTGACTGCCCCTGTCATTGATGGAGAACCATTTATTCTTTAGTTAGTCCGCAAAATCCGAAAACATTCAGGTTCGGTTCTCCTCCAAAGGTAGGGGCACCTGGAGTTTCTGTTAGCCGCAATAGGCTTTTTACTCTTAAACGATAATTGTTAAAACCTTTTTATGATAAGAGTGTGAGTGACTTTCTTCGTGGTTCAGATTGACGATAATCGTGATACCAAACAATCGGAAAAATTGAAAATATCATCCAACAGTATTTGAGCCAATAAATATCAATTAGCACCATTGAAATTATCAAAAACGATACTGTTGAAATAAAAAATATAACTGATGCTTTTTTGCTGAATAAAGAGAGCGGAGTTAAGAGTTCAAAAGCGATAATAAGAATTGAAAATACTCGCATGACTGTGAGATTACTAAAAAATTCAATTTGATTGAGTAGATTCAAATTCATTGCACGGAAACTCATATAATAAGATAAAGTGTAGCCGTTAATCCACGAGACTTCATTTCTGAGTTTAGAAATGCCTGCAGAAAAAAAACTATACACCAATACAAAGTGAATTAAAAAAATAACAGATTTTGCTCCGATATATCGATGCAGAGCTAAAAATAACATCACCCAAAATATTGAAACCTGCGACCATTGCCGGTAAAGCGGATTAATTGGGTCCGTATTGAATAGCGCCAGTTTGTATGTAAAAAAATACAGTATGAGGCAAATAATAATAAAAATAGTGTTCAGTGTTTTGTTTTTATATAGAAACGGTGTGATCGCAAAACAAAGTCCAGCGCCAAATACTAAAATTTGAGATATCTCGGCTGAATGTGTTTTAAGCAAGGCTTCAATTAAAAAAGATCTATCATAATAAAATAAAAAGGCGATCGAGAGAAAAAATAAAAACTTAAAATGCATCAGGATGGTTTCATAGACTGATTCACTCATTTAGAATAAGCTCTTTTACTTTTACCTGTTCAAACTCTATAGGTTTGCGAAACGGGTATGATATCATTTTTCGAATTTCAATTTTTTGCGGTAAATTATGAGAAAACTTTGAATAAGCTTTTTGGATCACAAAATTATCCGCCATAGTGGTGTCGGCATTAATAAAATAGAGATTAAGATTTCTTTCATAGCTACTGGTTTCGCCGATTTCACGTCGTGTCCATTTATATTCATGATCCGGGTAGATGCTATATATGTATATGGTTTCTATCTTACTAAATTTATCATACGCTTTGCTAAACATCGGATAATCTGTTAGGGGCCAATTGCGAATCTGAAAAGTAAGAACAACTAAATGTAAAATGAAAGTGACTCCTAAGACAAATAGCAAAGGTTTGTTTTTTTTAATATTTAAGTCCTGTAGTATGACGGGCATTTTAAATCCATTGGCCGGGTTGGGGGTGTATAGCTTCACCCGCATTCAATTCAGGATCATATTTGTGATATTGGGTGATGTGCTGTGTATCCCAGACGTGGGCCACGAAATGGTAGCGATCCTCGGTGCCTTCATTAACGACTCTATGATTCGTATTAATCTTTGCAACGTAAGCGGATCCGTCCGCAGGAAGGTGTATCTTTCCGAAATCTGTTTCAAATGTGGCCTGTGGGTTAGTAATTAATGGAATGTGTAAACGAACTTGGTAATACTTCGCAGATCCATCTTGATGCCAAATTGAAGATGATTTTGCAGTGAGCTTAATAATCTTTGCTCGCCGGGGGTTTAATCCTAAAGAATTCAATTGATGAATTAAATTTTTCAATGGGGGAGTGCAGAGTTCGGTAGGCTTAGTGTAATCTTGGGTGCAAACCAAAGATTTTTCATAATCCGTAACCGGATTCCATTCAGGGGATTTGTCGTTAGGTCCATTATAGGGGGCGAATATCTTAGCCCATCCATCTGTATAGGAATAATTACTGGATTGGATAGCCCAGCCCCCGAAGGCCGGGCTTCTTTGGACTGAGGGGTATTTGCTGAACAGAGGGCTGACGGACTCTAATATTGAATCGATATCTACAGTAAAGGAGAGTTTTTCTGCGATCACGCTTGGCGGCGAGTTTATATAAGCCATTGTTAAATAGTATTAAGTAAGCCGTCTGGATCAAGGTGAAACTCCCTATGGCTATACGCACCATAGACTTCGCACAACGCAAATTCAGTCGTTTTGCACTTTTTACCTGTCAAAAATCCTGGCATCTATGATTTTAAATTTATTTGAAGTACTTAGTATTTTATGAAAAACGCATTATTATTTTGTTTAACCTTATTTACTTTTTCTGCAAATTCTCAAACGGTGAATATAAAATTACTAAAAAACATAGCAAGTGCAGTAAATGCACTACATGAAGATACTATAAATGAAGGTCAGATGACTGCCTATGTAGGAATGGTCAATGGAAGACCTGAAATGCAATGTGATCTAGCGAGATTTCGTGAAGAAGGCAAAGGATTAGCTAAATGTAATATTTCATTTAATATAAAATCGGAATATACGGGCGAATCAGAGAACTGCTCAAATGAATGCTTTCTTATTCATGTCTACGATCTCAAAACATTGCAAGTCCTCGACAGAGTTGAAAGTTTAAGTCAAAGCTGCATTGAAAGCTTGTCTTCTGGTTGTGACTAATTCTCTTGAGAGACTTCAGTATATCACTGCAAAATTTTAGAAGGGATATTGATAAATATCTCACAGATGATAATGGCTCTGGAATATAGGCAGAGCTCAGAATCCAGAGACTGTCCCATATTAAGACAGCATCTTTTCACAGGCTGTTCGCTAGGAATGTCACTTTCCTATTTTGAATCACTTTAATCGTTACTTAAGGGCTTTCGTTTGGCTAAAAAATTGCTTTATCAGTAATTGTTCGCAAAGGAGCAATGATGAAGTATTTTGGTCAGTATATAATTTCTAGCCTTATTCTTTTGTTATCCATTTTTGTGAATGCGGACTCTTTGTTGGATACTCGTCAGCAACTAAAGCAAGAGTTGTCAAAGAGCGTTTCAGTATTAGATAGAGAAATGGTTACCTACCGCTATGAAATAAAAAATCAGTTTGAACCCAACAGTGTTCAGGATGTGGTTGGTAGAATTCGTGGGTGGCCTGAAAGATTTTATAATAAATCTGTGGTCACGGGTGATGTGGCTGGTCCTGGTACATATTTAGCTGTTGACCCTTATGCCAGTCGTTCCTTTGGTGGAGCGAATCCACAGCTATATGTTCTGACATTAAAAAAAGGGATCAATATTTTAAATCTGAGCAACTCAATAAATGCCATTGCAAAAAATTTGATTAAAAAAGTGCATCAAGATCTAGAATGCAAAGAAAAAAATGGAACGGATGAAATACTTATTGCTGAGAATAAAATGGATTTATTTTCTTTAAGATTAAGCAGTACTGAGAAATGCCGAGAATTTGTTACTGATTTAGTCCGGGATTTACAAATCCATGCAATATTTTATAATTATATGGCTTCAAATTCATTATCTGAATGTAGAGACCGGAGTACGGCTATTAATGTCATCTCATCAAATGCATTGGATTTTTCAAAAATCGCATTCTTTTCAAATGAGAAGTCTTTCGATACAGCTGATTACGCAGTTTATGTTAAGTCACTTTATCATGAAGCCAATGACGATTTTTCATTATTTTTTTCGACGTTCAATGTGGCAGATGCACCAACGACATTAGAGAAAATAATTCATGTTGATCAAAATTTATATTTAAAATGGAAGCAAGAGAAAATATTTTCATGTGGTTCAAAGTGGGCTTACGAAAACAATATGGAAAATGATTTAATGAGTATAGTCAACTCGAATCTTGAGAAATACTTTAAAGACCTAGAGGTTCAAGATTTGCTTTATAAACTTGTTAAAGCATTTTATGCCAAATTGAAAACAAATTCGACCTACTTTCAATTAAGCAATATAGTCAAAGTCGCGAAATTGCAATATCTGGCTACGGGTCTTCGGCAGGATGATGCAACTTTCCAAAGGTACATGTTTCTAACTAATAATCAATTTGCGGATGAAAAGTATAAAAACGAATTGAAAGAGATGCTTCAGACGGAAATATTACTTTTTGAATTGAAGCCGGATTTGCAATTGATTCAAGATGAATTACAAAAAATTGGAAAAAACGAAATTGATTCGCCTGATTTATATATTAAGATATTAAATTTATCAGGAATAAAAGGCAATTATGCAATCATATCTTTAAATCAGATAACCGCTTATCGAGGTAAAGTCGTTATTTCCTCTATAGATCCAAATAAGTCTTTTATGGAAAATCTCCAAATAAGTAAAGCTAACTACAAATCGGCTTTAGCAGAATGTGTTCAAATGTATTCTGATGAAAAGTTAAGTTATGAAGAGATTCAAAAAACTGATTGCGCCATGAAATTAGATTGGAACTAGAGTATGAGAATTTTTTCTGAAAGCATATTCATAGCACTGTGTATTTTTGCCTCTGTTGCGCTTGGGGCAGATCTGGATGGATTACGTCCTGAATATATTGATTTTTTGAAAGCTGAAACTTCAAATAGTTATATCGCATCGGATTCGACAGTGGACGCTAAGTATCGAGCTGATGGAATAAAGCCTTTTAAGGTTGGCTATTTGAAAATTCCAGCTGCAGAACTTAATCTTGAAGTCAGTACCGTCAGTAGTCAAATTCTTGCGGAGCATTTTTTTATTGAAGGATCTCAGCAAAAACAAATTCGTTTTTTTATTCATCCTGATAGTGAACATCTGTACAAGCCCCTGATTGAAAAGTATGGTTACAAAGGGTATTACAATGCCGTGGCTACAGCATCGACGAGAACAGTGTTGTCTTGGGATCCAGCACGCCCTGACACAAAGCCTTTATTTTTAAAATTAAGTTTAGCGCAGGTTCAAGACCGCTTAGGTCGAATTATTCCAGGCTGGGAAGTTCGCAGAAGTATTCAAATAACTGAAGCGGCAAATCAAGATATAAAAGAGAATAAATCCAATCCCAGAAAAGTCGCCTTGATTCCTGAGGTTGCCGGGGCTTATGTCAAAGCTGATCAAGGTATGAAGTTTTACATTGATGCCACTCAGGGGCAGGTTGCAGAGCACGGTTTCATTTTAAGGGATGCCAGTTTTATAGAAGAAAATAAAGGGAAAAAAATTGTACCCATGTTTTGGTTATTTTCAAAAGGTACGGGTATTGAACCTCCGATTATTCAGCTATGGAAGAAAAGCCGCTATTTTACAAATAAGCCAAATCAACAAAATATTTCGTTTAATCATTTTGTAGTCGAGTTTTTCTTTAAGCCATTTATCCATCAAAATTTACCACTAATGCTGTTTCAAGGGATAGTGCCGCAGATTCATGGACAAAATGTTGTTTTAGTATTGGATCCGGAGACGCTAAAAATTGAAAAAATATTACATCGCGATGTTGGAAGCATGAAAGCGGACTATCGTTTAAGATGGCTTAATGGGCTAAAAACAGATTCGTTAAGATCAGAGCTGGCGGATAAGGATTTTGGCTTAAGTTGGGGTGCTGAGCAAATTGAAAAATACCATATTTCGTATCTGCACGATTGGCTACTTCAGTGGGGATATCTAAAAGACATTCGAAGTGTGTTGCCAACTTACGATCCAAGCGCAACAAGACAATTAGTTTATCAAGCGTTAAAAGAAGAAATAGCAAAACAATTGAATTCACCACACAAAGATAAATCACCGACGGATCAAATTACAGAATTTGTAAATAGTAAAAAGCCGGATTTAAATAGTGCTAGAATCAATCTTGAAGGTGACATGTTGAGCTCTGAAGAGATGCGGGTGGAGTTGCTTAAGCGGACTGCGCTTCAACAGGTTGTTAGTCTTCCGCATGGGTGGAGAGAGGAAATCGAAATAAAATTTAAGAATGATTTAGCACAAAAAGGGTATGTCGTGACATCGTATGGAATTATTTTTAGATCTCAATTCATAGGTGGTCAGGAAGAAGATTTAAAGATTGCGTTTTATGAGAACAAAAATATTTTTATGAAAGCTGTCTCAAATGAATTTAAAATGTGTCAGAGTTTGTTTTAGAGTCTGTTTCTCAAGCCGAGCAGTGTTCGGTTTATCTAGACTATAAGATGCTATAGTCGGCATATTTTGTGCGTCTTATAATTGAGCCTATTCGATCTACGAATAAAACATTAAAAGCCTCTGCTGAAAAAATTATGAAAAAACATAACTCCACTTTTAAAAAATTAGCAAAATAAGCCGATGGAATTTAGATTTTTTTGATTGCGATCAAACTGTAGGTTTAAGAGCTTGAGATAATAATTCTTCTTCGCCACTTCCATCGGTTTTAAAGCGTAGGAAAAGCAAATTGTATTTCTGTAGAATTTTGTTTTTCATCAGATCTCGCACTGATTGTTTGCTGCCATCTTGATGAAATCGAGTTCCATCAACTTCGACTATGAGCTTAGGGGTTTTACTTACCTTGTCATAGATAAGAAAATCGACATGAGTATTCACGTTGGTGGCATATTTTAATTCATCAGAGGTCAGCAGACTAGTGTCTCGAATGATCATTCTAAGTGGAACATGAATTGCTACCTTGAGGTTGGACAAGTCATTTTTTTTCAGAACTGTTTCGATTATTGCAAGCATTAAGTTTTCGCTATCGTATTGAGAAACATTTTTAGATTTGGCTAATAGTTTGCGTCTTCTCTCGGAATATGAGGCGTAAAGGTAATCAAAAACAGAATGAATTTTGCTCTCGATGACTGCGAAATTATTATATTGAATATAGCGAATGAGATCTCCAATATTAGTGTCACTTCTTACATCTTCATCGCTGACAACAACTATGAGTTGATCAATTGCACGTGAAACAGCGACATTTAAACGATTGGAATTATCCGAGAATTCTGTGGCCTCGTTGTCCACAGTCGAAAGAATAACAACCGAGTTTTCTTGTCCCTGGAACTTGTCAACGGTATCGGCCTTAATCTTTAGTTCTGCAAAGGCTTTTTGAAGCGCATTCGTTTGATTCCTATATGGAGTAATTATTCCTATAGAGCCATCAGACGTATTTAGTTCTTGTTGTGGAATAATTTCTTCTTTGATTGTGTCAATTTGACGTTGATTCATCCGATTTCGTGCATGGTTTCCCTCAACGGTTTTGTACACAGTTAAAGGTGCACGATTATTTTTTGGCTCGGTCAATATAATGAGCTGATCGTTATAGAATTTTTTGTTGCAGAATTCGATTATTTTAGGATGACAGCGATAATGTTCCCTTAATAGCGTCATGGGAGAATTTGGAAATATTGTAATGAGGGAAGAAAGTAAACTTTGGTTTCGATAGCGATACGCCTCTGGTAAGCTAAACTCAGAAAAGATTTTATCTGTTGCCTTGGCCATTTCAGAATCTACGACATGAGGAAGTTGCTTCAAGTCACCTACAATAACAGCATTTTTGGCACAGGATAATGCGAGAGCCCCCGTGCATAAATCGACTTGAGAGGATTCATCAATGATTACATAGTCGTACATCACATCGTTTGCGAGACTGCTTTTTAGTGAATACGTCGTGCTCAGAATTGCTGGATAATCTTTAATGAAGGCATCTGATTTTTCACGTAGATCATTAACTTCATAAGTTTCCCGATCTTTCCCTGAATATTTGTTAGCGAGATAAGATTTAAAAACCTTTACTGAATTCGCAGTATATTCTTTGATCTTAGCATTAAAAGCGAATGACTCCCATTGATAGGTCAATTCAGAAATTGATTTATCAAGTTCAGCCCTCTTTAGTTCATAAAATCGTTGTTGAAATGATTTAATTAAAGACTCTGCTGACGAAGTCTTAGTCATTTTCTGAATAAGAATATTTTGTCTCTTGAATAGTAAAAAGTTAAGTATATGTCTTAAAAAAATTAAAAATTTATTTTTTTTATGTTCAACGCTCTCTGCCTCACATAAAAGCCACATCTCCATGGCCTCTTGAGAAGTCTTTAATTTTTGAATTTCATTTGGAGTCTGCAAATCGCCGGATGAGAGGAAGTGCGTTTGTTCCGTCACAATTTCGGAAAGTTGTTGTTTTAAGATGGATAGTTCTTGCTGTTGAGCGAGCTTCTTTTGTAGGGCTTTATGCTCTTGAGTCAAAGCGTGAATCAATTTATTAGACTCTTTTGAAGAAAGTTCCCAATCTTTTAGATTAGGAATAGGTTTTTGACCTGCAACAAAATCAGTTTTATTGGCGGTATTTCCTAAATATGCTGCGATAAATTCCAGATCATTTTTCTGAAGTTTTTCATAAATGTTTTTTGTTGCAGAATTATTACTCGAAACGATGGCAACACTCTTTCCTCTCATTATGGCGTTTGCAATAATATTGAGAATAGTCTGTGTTTTTCCTGTTCCAGGAGGGCCTTGTATAATACTGAGAGTGTTCGTTAAAGCATTTTTAACGGCATCCTGTTGGCTTATGTTGAAACCAAATGGATAAATGACGGTATCTTGCCCAGTTTTATTTTTAATTACTTTGTCAGAAAGTTTACGTCCAGAGAGAAATGCACCAAATATGCTATCGTGTTGGATGCTTTTGATTTTAGCGTAATTGATGGAGAGTAGGTTGATGGTTCTGCCGTCTTCGACATCGACTTTGAGGCCAATCTCATCAGCAATACGCTTTAAATATGAGAAGCACTCACGAGGTTCCGCGACTCGCACGTTATGAGCATTGTAATTAAAAATTTTGCCATTGTTGAATGTAATTTCGTATTTATTGCCAATCCGACGATAATGCCGAACATCGTTAGTTCTATCCTCACCTTTGAGATATATTTGGAATCTCTTTGTTTTAGTCATTAGAATAGCACCCTTGTATTTTCAAATAAAAAACGATCTTCGTATCGTGAGAAGAGCTTTTAAAAGTAAAGTAATAGTGTGTTTGATCTTTTGCGTAGAGACAATCGAAATGAATTTTAAGAATGACTTAGTACAAAAAGGATATGTCTTTACTTCGATTGTGAATATACAGTTCCGGGGTAAAATGGAACGCTCAGAGCATTCTTTAAAATTTTAGTTCTGGAGAAGGTTTTAAAATCAGATAGAGTCCGTAAAATATCAGCAACATTCTTGCATTTATGATTTCTTATGCTGGGAGGCTATATGAATATGCAGACTTATGAATCAGGGACTGAAAAGAATTGGAACAAGACTTCATCCGTGATGCAAGAATGTATTCAAAACTGTCTTGAGTGTTTTCAAATTTGTTCTTATGTCGTTGAGCACTGTTTAAATAAAGGGGGCGGCCATGCTGATCCAGTACATATTAAGCTGCTGGATGATTGCTCTAGGATTTGCAATTTATCGGCAGACTTTATGATTCGTCATTCAGAATTTCACGCGTCAACATGTGAAATCTGCGCGGAAGTCTGTAGTGCATGCGCCGGAAGCTGTGAGGCGTTGGCTTTGAATGATTCGATGATGAAGTCATGTGCGGAAATCTGTAAAAAGTGTGCGGCGAGTTGCTTAGATATGGCAAAAGCGCAGTGATGTCTGGCGCTACCTAACTTTGGTCGAGATATCTTTTGCATGTTCTTGCCAGGGTAGTAAGGTAATGACATGTACGAAGAAATCACATTTACAAATGGGGATGATTACTTTCAAGCGGTGAAAGATGCCATTTCTTCGGCGAAAAATTTTATTCATATTGAATCTTATATTTTTGATCAAGATAGCCTTGGGTTGGATATTTTGGAGTTACTGGTAAAAGCGAAAGAACGCGGAGTGCGGGTTCAGTTGCTTTTGGATGGAGTGGGTTCCTCGGCCTGGTCGTTTGCGGATGCTCAGCGTTGGCGTGGATTGGGAGTTGAGCTTAAGTTTTTTCATGCTCTTCCATGGCAGCGGAGACCTTCGACGGTGTGGAAGCTTTTAACGTTGAAAAGAATTGCTCTTGGTTTTTTTAAGTTGAATCGACGGAATCATCGAAAAATTTGCATCATTGATAACAATACTATTTTTGTGAGTAGCATGAATATCAGCGAAAGACATTTGCCGAGTGTTCGAGGAAACCAGGCCTGGAAAGATGTCTCGGTGATGATTCGAGGTGGAAATTTAGAGTCTTTTCTGACGATGGCACGAGATGCATGGAACTTTTCGCAGGAGCACTATGGATATCGGTGGAGAAAAATAAGTCGTCAAAAAAAAGCAGAGCACAGTGAATTGATTCGTAATATTCGTCAGGCAAAAAGCAAAATATGGATTACCAATCCCTATTTTATTCCGGATTTGCATTTAACGCGACAACTGTGTGCAGCAGCTTGGCGGGGAGTTGATGTTAAGATTTTACTGCCGGGATTTAGCGATGTCATCGGAGCAAAGTTTGCGATGGAGAGCTATTACAACGCGTTATTGACCTTTGGCATAAAGGTCTATGAATACAAACCGACTTTATTGCACGCAAAGGTTCTTATCATAGATAATTGGGTCAGTATGGGATCTTACAATTTAGATTACAGAAGTATATTTTATAATTTAGAAACAAATGCTACATTGGTTTTGCAAAGTAATATTGAGAAGGCGCAGGATCAATTTATTATGGATATTCAGTCGTCTCGAAAAATTGAATTGGCAGAGTGGACGCAGCGGTCGTGGATGCATCGATTGTTGGAAAAATTTTTTCTTTCTTTTCAGGGGTGGCTATGAAACCATTGCGAATCTTAACGTATAATATTCATAAAGGATTTTCGACGGGCAATCGGCAGTTTATTTTACAGAAAATCAAAGAATCGATCAAAACAGTCGAAGCCGATATTGTTTTTTTGCAAGAAGTTATTGGTGAACACGAGAAGCATTCGAATTCAGTTAAAAACTGGCCAACGAATTCTCAGTTTGAGTTTTTGGCAGATCAGACCTGGTCCCATTTTGCTTATGGTAAAAATGCCGTGTATCAGGAGGGTCATCACGGCAACGCGATTTTGAGCAAGTTTCCAATTATCTCGTGGTCGAATGAAGATATTTCGACAGTTCTGGAAAGCCGAGGACTGTTGCATGCAGAATTAGAAGTGCCAGGCAGTCGACATCCGGTTCATGTCTTTTGCATTCACTTTGGTTTATTTGAAAAAGACCGTAAAAATCAAATACTGACTTTAGCCAGAAAGATTTCAAACTCAGTCCCCGCAGATGCGCCACTGATTATTGCGGGTGATTTTAATGATTGGCGTGAAAATGCGAGTGATCTCTTGATTGAAAGATTACAATTGAATGAAGTTTTTTTGAATAGGAATGGTAAACATGCAGTCACTTTTCCAGCGTGGTTGCCTTTATTGGCCTTAGACCGAGTTTATTATCGAAATTTAGAATGCACATCTGCGATAGCTCTGCGAAAAGGAATGTGGAGTGGTTTATCAGATCATTTGCCGATTCTGACGGAACTGACTCCATCATCCCAAGTAATGATTGAACCAGGATAGGGCTTAGGTAATGAATTTAAATCAAATCGTTGCGCGGATTCCTAAGTTTGGACTTGTTTTGGGTGTTTTGATTTTGGCACTTATTTTTATTGTCGTGTATAATCCGCTTAAAGATGAGTGCGAAGTGAAGACAGCTATTTTTTTAAAAGACATGCGTGGGATCACAAGTGCTACGCGGATTAAAGGTAAAATCCAGTATCCCCAAATTCAGTTTTGGAAAGATCGCTGTCGAGAGGGTAATAGTATTGGCGCCTGCGAAGATTATTTTGTAGGTCTTCGTAAATTGACAAAGGCGTTGAAGGTTTATCCAGAGCAGTGCCAAGTGAAGTTTGCGGAGGAGAACCCGTGGTTTCAAAAGAACATTATTGAGGGCATCATGGTGATGGCTTTAGTGGCGTGGGGGCAAGAGCCTCCAGCTGGAATTTCTGAACGAGCCGGATGGTTGACAGAGTCAGATGTGAAAACGTTCTGCTTCCTAAAAAGGAGCATCGTTAATCTGATTGGTGAAGAGCAGCTTTTAGCATTGCGTGAATCCGTTTATTTACAGTATCCGCAAGCCTGGCCGGAAAGTGTTGAGTGGGATAAGCAAGATCCGTTGAGCCGTCCAATGGCCTACAAAACACCGAGTAATCCCTCGGGAACTTTAGAAAAGAATGAAATCTTTGAGCGCAGTTTGTTTTCTATGCGATGTGATTTGTTCCAATAATTAAAGTCCAGCAAGGATAATGTTTTTCCAGATATTTTTACCGTTTACTTTCTGTGTTAATCCTAAAAAATAAAACGAGGATTCTTGTTTGTGTTGAATTTTAATTTGATTGTTTGAGTTGTAAATGAGTTCCCAATCCGCTGGATGCAGGCCAAAATCTGAAAGCTGGTGATTGAGTTCAAGTGTAGTGTCCTGGTGGTTTGATCGAAATAAGTTCATAAGTTCCCCCTTGTTTGGTTATGGCGGCATTGGCCGCACGTGATTCGGAATTGCAAAGCCGGAACCGGGTAAATGACCTACGAAAACGAAGGATTTGATTTTGACGAAAAAGAATCTAAACTCTGAGACTGTTCTCTGCGAATTGAGAATAAGAGGGATATAAACTATGAAAAAATTTTCCTATTTTCAGAAGAGCCTTGTTCTGCTTTTTTGGGTTTTGATAGTTACAGCTGTGTTTCGGATTATTGAGGATCGTCAAATAGCAGCTCTTATCGCGGGCTCGGGGTTTGTTTTGTGGCCTGGACTCTTTCTGTGGGATGAGATCAGGTCCTTGAATAGATATCAATTTGTGATTGGTGGGGTTCTGCAGTTTTGGGTTTTGTTTGCTGTGCCCATATTCTTACTGAGAATCCTAAATTGGGGGGCTGAGTTTAATTCGTTAAGTTTTGCGGGAGTACCAGCGGGTTTTTTGCATCGGTACGCCAATGGGAGCTATTTATTGATGCTATTGGCTCTGAGTATTGCCGCTTGGATTGAGCGCAATAAAAAACGCCAGCCGAAAGGCTAGCGTTGTTCTCTAAAAAAGAATGAACAATTTAAGGCTTAAACTTCGAAAGGCACGGGGCTGATCAACTCAGCACGGTGGAAAACGTCGTAAGCGTCAGTTCCAGAAGGTAATAATGCCAAATTGCGAGATTTTTTTACTGCAGCAGCAACTTGCTTTTGCTGATTAAGGCTAAGCTTAGAGATACGAGCTGGAGTGATTTTGCCACCGTCGCTAATGAAGCGGTGTAAAGACGCTGGATCTTTATAATCGAAAGTATGGTCGCCAGAGTATTCTGTGCGGTACTTGCTGCGTACGTTTTTGCGGTTGCCTGACTCTTTGTTGTCTTTAAAATCTTTTTCCATGTAAACCTCTTGCCTATTAAAGAATATTTGAATATACCAGAAAGCTCGGTTTTGGAAGAACTTTGTTTGGTTTATTTAGCTTTATATTGAACAAGGTCTTGGTTAGCTAGTAAAAACTGACTATTGAGAGTATTTATTTATAAGAATTTTAAGGGAGTAAGTCATGAGTCGTTGTGAATTAACTGGAAAAGGCGTGGTCGTTAAGAACTTAGTGAGCCACTCAAATATTAAAACAAAGAGCACGGCACAGCCAAATGTTCAAAGAAAGCGCATATTTAGCAAAACTTTGAATGAAATGGTTCGTCTGTATGTCGCAACCAGCACGATTCGTGACATGGAACACTCTGGCGGATTTGATGCATTCATTTTGAACACAGATGAAGTGAAATTATCAAAACGTGCTATGGAAGTTAAAACTAAAATCCGTCGCAAAATGAACGCAAAGAAAAAAAAGGCTTAAGAGGTAATTTATGAAATTAAAAATTAAAAAAGGCGACACTGTTCAAGTTATCACTGGCGCAGACAAAGGCAAAAAGGGAACTGTTATTGAAGTGAAGCCTATTGCTATGAAAATTAAAATTCAAGGCGTTAAAATTCAAACTCATTTTGATAAAAAAGATGGTCTTTTGAAAAAAGAAGGCTTCATCGATTATTCAAATGTAAAATTAGTTGAAGCCAAAGCTAAAGAAGCGAAGAAAGCAACTAAGGCTCCAAAAAAAGCAGCAGCAAAATCGAAGTAGTTTTATCCCTGACTGAGAGCTAGTCTAGCTCGCAGTCTTAGGTTTAGTTTCGATCCTAAATTGACACTATCAGACACTATCTCATAGCCACATAAAAAAAGCCGGTTGAAAATAAAGTATGTTTTCAAACGGTTTTTTACTTTTAATAACACTCTTTGCAATCGTGATGTCCCCACTTCGAGCACAAGATAGCTCGGATATTTTTTTAATGTGTAAACGCGAGCGAAGTATTCGCTGGTTGCGGGCCTTTAAATTAGAGAATGGCAAGTGCAAGACCTATTACTCGAAAGAGGGATATTTGCAGGTTGTGAGTTCGGCCACTTATTTTGCTTCGTGCGAGGGTGTTTTGCAAAGTGTTCGTAAGAACATTGAAGAGGGCGGATTTAAGTGCACGGAAGTCTCGACAGTTCAATTGGTTGAGCTTGAGTAAAGTTTGGTAAATTAAAGTAAAGTTAGGTTGCGATGTGAAAATTGCGTTAGCTCAGTTAAGCTCCACAGATGATGTCGCCACAAATCTAGATTCAATTTTAAAAATTGTCGATGAGATCATGGGTGCAGATCCATTGGTCTCGCTGATCGTCTTTCCAGAGAATACGCTGTATTTTCGCATTGTGGCTGCGGAAAAAGTTGTCGCTATCGATTTGCAGTCTGAGGTATGGAGTGCACTTCAAAAGAAGGCTCAGCAGAAAAAAGTAAATCTTCATTTAACGACAGCTATTTTGGATACCGATAAAAAAGTGTATAATGCCAGTGTGTTGATTCGAGAAAATGGTTTGGTTGAAGTTCTATATCGAAAAGTTCATTTGTTTGATATGGCACTGAGTGGCCAAAGCCCCATTCGCGAATCCGACAGTTTTGAACGAGGAAGCGTTGCGAGTGTTTTTCAGATTGGGGACTTTAAATTTGGAAGCTCCATTTGTTATGATCTGCGCTTTGCGGAATTGTATGCGTCCTATGCGGCCCAAGAGGTGGATGCGATTTTAGTTCCTGCCGCATTTTTAGTGAAAACGGGGCAGGCGCACTGGGAGGTGTTGCTTAGAGCCCGAGCAATTGAGTCTCAATGTTTTGTTTTGGCTCCGGCACAGGTTGGAACTCACAGGAGTGTTCGAAGTGAAGATCAAAGAGAGACCTTTGGGCACACCCTTGGCATTGGCCCCTGGGGCGAGATTCTGACCCTAAAAGCAGAAGGTGTGGGATTTGTAATTGTTGAATTGAGCCAACAGACTTTAAAGGCTGTGCGAACACAAATTCCAATGAAGTCTCATCGGCGTCTATAAAACGCATTTAGTCTTTATTTTATTTCAAAGTCGGATTAAAACTAAGACATGCCAAACAAATCATTTTTATCACTGATGTCTCTGGTTTTTGTTTTGATAACCCCTATCATGAGTTATGCCGAAGAAGATTCGATGTATGTTCAAATGGCTCGCGACCGTGAATATGTGGGCGGCTTAGATGAGTCGGATCTTAAAGTTCAATCATCACTTGTACCAAATGAAAATAATAAAAATTTAGATAATCCTGAAAGTGAAGAGGGGTTTTAATGAGTCACGAATCAAGTCCGGCCGATATTGCGAAAAATATGAATATTCTTCCTGAAGGAGTGACTCGCGACACGATGGATGTGGATGTGTTGATTGTGGGTGGGGGCTCGGCAGGTCTTTCGTGTGCCTATAAAATTGCAAGTGATATTGAATTGCACAATGCCGCTGTTGATGCAGGGACTTTGCAAGCTGAGAAAATTCCGGAACAGATGATTGTTGTTTTGGAAAAAGGATCTGAAATTGGAGCTCATAGTTTTTCTGGGGCGGTTTTGAATCCAAAAGCCTTGGCTGAATTGATTCCAAACTTCAAAGAGCTGGGATGTCCATTAGACAGCGAAGTGAAAAAAGATGCTGTTTATTTTTTAAGTCAAAGCAGTGCTTTCAAATTACCGATTGTTCCTCCGCCGTTTCACAATGAGGGGAATTATATTATATCGCTATCCAAGTTGAATCGTTGGTTGGCGTCGCAATGTGAAGCCAAAGGAATTAATATTTTTCCAGGTTTTGCAGCAGTAGAGGCGCTTTATGAAGGTGATAAAGTTGTTGGCGTGCGCACGGGAGATAAGGGTCGCGATAAGAGTGGACTTCCAAAGGCTAATTTTGAGCCTGGTCTTATTTTAAAAGCCAAAACGACAATCTTTGCAGATGGCACGCGCGGAAGTTTATTTAAGCAAGTCAGTAAAAAATTAAACTTACGGTCTGGGAAAAATCCTGAAGTTTTTGAAGAAGGTGTAAAAGAAATTATTCAAATGCCTGCGGGAACAATCGAAGCTGGCAAGGTGATTCACACCATGGGCTTTCCATTGAGTAAGAGCATTGGCGGAACATTTATTTACACAATACCAGGTGATAAAATTATTCTGGGAATTGTGGCGTACTTGGATTCAAAAGATCCGCTTTTAGATCCCCATCGGGAATTGCAAAGATTAAAAACCCATCCTTTTATCGCCGATATGATAAAGGGCGGTAAAGTTGTTGCTTATGGAGGGAAGACTCTTCCGGCAGGTGGCTGGTATTCTATGCCGAAACTGTATGGCGATGGATTTATGGTCTGTGGCGATTCTGCAAGTATGGTGGATGTGCAAAAACTAAAGGGTATTCATTTGGCCATGAAATCTGGAATGGCGGCTGCGGAAGTGGCTGTTGAGGCGATCAAGGCTCAGAACTCATCATCAGAAGTCTTGAAAAAATATGAAGAAAAAATTCACCAAAGTTATGTAAAAAACGAATTGTACCGCGTGCGGAATTTTCACCAGACATTAAGTATGGGGATCTTTGCATCGTTGCCACTGTTGGCGATTCAAGAAATCACGGGCGGACGAGGGTTATTCGACAATATGAAGATTGATCATATTGATGCAAAAACCACACAAAAAGTTAAAGATGTTTGGGGGACCGAGGGCTTACAGGCCCCAGAGAATCAGTTGCCTAAACCTGATGGCGTTTTAATGTTTGATAAGCTTTCCAGTGTGTATTTAACTGGAACCAGTCATGACGAGGATTCTCCGAATCATTTGAAGCTTCAGAACGGCGATATTTGCCGTACAGTCTGTGAGCCGCAATTCAAATCGCCGTGCACTATATTTTGCCCAGCCAGTGTTTATGAAATGGTTCCGGCCAAGCAACATGCGGGTCAGTATGATTTACAAATTAATTATACAAACTGTATTCACTGTCAGACCTGTGATATTAAATGCCCATTCGAGAATATAGATTGGACAGCCCCCGAAGGCGGTGGTGGTCCGAAGTATATTGAAACTTAAGTGAGTATTTTACAGAAACTTAAGTGAGTATTAACACGAATGTGTCGCAGCCAACGGTCTCGAAAACCCACGCGGCAGGAACGACACATTCCTATCTAGAAAAGGTGTAGAGCGATGGCAACTTTCTTTGCTTCATGTCCAACCGGCATGGCTGATTTAGTCGAAACAGAATTAAAACAAATGGGTCTTAAGACGTGGGAAAAAACGGCGGGCGGAGTGCTGTTTGAATCCAACTGGGCCGGCTGTTACAAAGCTAATTTAAATTCTCGGTATGCCAGTCGTATTTTGAAACCAATCTTGGATTTTCCGGCGTATCAGAATGAAGATATCTATCATAATATTTTAAAACATGATTTTACAAAGTACATCAAACCAAATCAAACATTGGCAGTGGATGCTTCCATAAAAGAGTGTGCCATCCTGGATCAGCGTTTTTTGGCGATGAAAGTGAAAGATGCTGTTGTCGATCAGTTTCGTGATAAATTTGGCTCGCGCCCCGATGTTCAAAATACCGATCCTGATTTGCGCATTCATATTCGCGGATATAAAAATCAGTATCATGTTTCCATCGACACTTCAGGAAGTTCGTTGTTTATGCGTGGGTACCGACACAAAACAGGTGAAGCACCTCTAAAAGAAAATTTAGCGGCGGGTCTGATTGGATTGGCTGAGTGGGATAGGAAAACTCCGATCGTGGATTTATTCTGTGGTTCGGGAACGATTCTGATTGAAGCCGCAATGATGGCTGTGAATATGGCGCCAGGTCTTGAGCGTAAAAAATTTGGTTTTATGAATTACACTGATTTTGATGCCGATGTGTGGGATCAAGTGGTTCAGGAAGCCATCGACAATGAGAAGCCCGAAACCGATGTGAAATTTTACGGGTATGATTTGGATAAAAAAGTTTTACAGATGGCAAAGGACAATGCCAAAAATGCAGGGGTTTTGGAGTATATCGAATTTAAAAGCATGCCGATTGCAACAGCTCATCCACCAGAAGGTGTTGAAACCGGATTGATAATTGCGAATCCACCTTATGGAGCTCGAATCGGTGATGAGGATAATTTAAAAGATGTCTATCGCGATTTGGGTTACACATTAAAGCATCGCTTTATGGGTTGGACAGCATGGATTTTATCGGGGAATAAAGAATTGCTATCTGAGATGAAATTAAAAGCGACGAAGAAATTTTTTGTATTTAATGGAAATATCGAGTGCCGCTTTTTAAAATACGAAATGTTCGAAGGATCGCGTCGAAAACCTAAAGTCGGCGAGACAGTTATCACCGACTAGGATTTGATTTTTTTTAAATGAGGCTGGTGTCTTGAATTAAAGTGGTTTTGTTACCGCTAGAAATGCCGCAGCGGAAAACAGAACCATTAAACCAATATACACGGGTAAACCCTTAACGCCTTTTCTGCGAATCACAGTGATGGCAAGTCCAAGCAAAAGCCAGATGACAAGTTTTGAGTAAACCCAACCTGGTAAACCAGTGGTTAAACCCAAGCGTGCCGCTAAACCAAAACCACTGACTAAAAGCAGCAACCACCCTACACCATGAGAAATATAAACCAAAGATTTGACTCGGCCCAAAGCCGATCCGCCGGACATTTGAATGGTCAAGAGACCAACCAAACCAGAAAATAAAAGTATAATAGAAACCAAGTGCAGGACTTTGTAGAATTCGTAGGTCATAGGCTACTCCTTTGTGTCATCTAGTTTAAGATGTTTCATTATTTTTTGAACATTCTTTCGAATTTTTGTTAAATGTGAAAAAGAAACCATGTTTTTGATATTGTCGCGGTGATTTTCAGCGGGGAACCCACCATAAATTCCAGGTTGCACAATGGAAGAGGCAACGCCTGTGCGTCCGGTCAGAATTACATTGTCGCAAATTTCGATATGGCCGTTGACGTCAACATTGCCGGCGGTCATCAGATTTTTTCCAATTTTAGTGGAGCCTGCAACTTTAAAGGCGGCAGCAAGAATCGCATTTTCTCCAATTTCAACATTGTGAGCAATGTGACAAAGATTATCGAGTTTGGAGCCCTTCTTAATGATGGTGTGCTCGAGAGTGGCTCGATCGATCACGGATCCGCCACCTATTTCGCAGTCGTCTTCAATAATGACATTTCCAATTTGTGGAATTTTATGATGACCGCTCCGATCAGAAAAAAAACCGAAGCCATCAGAACCCAGAGTGACATGAGGAGCGATATGGCAGCGAGAACCAACTTCACAGTAAGCCCCAACAAAAACATGCGGACTGATAAAAGTATCACTGCCAATTTGAGCAAAAGCTTCGATGATCGTATGGGACCCAATTTTAGAATGGGCTCCGATAACGGCGCCTTCTTGAACCACAGCATAGGCGCCAATGCTGGCTGTGGAATCAATCTGGGCTTGGGCATGAATCACTGCCGTGGGATGGACTGTCGTGGGGTGGGCAATTCTTTTGCGGTCAAAGAGCGGCAGGACATGTGTCATGGCCTGCTGAATGTGAGGCGTTGTCCAGGCAGACACAAAAGCAGGAAGCTGATCTTTGATTTGAGAAAAACTTTTTTCCAAAATGATAAAGCCTTGAGCTTTATTGTCGAGAGCCACTGTGAGCATTTGAGAAGTTGAAATGAACACAAGGCTTTGAGCTGTTGCAAAATTAGGTGAATGAACAGAATCATAGTGGTGAGCGTGAACATGCACGGGTTTTAACAAGCCTTGGCCGGCGCGACTGATTTGATCGTCAGTTATAAAATTCATGCTCGTATTCTAATGCTTCGCGAAAGAAAAGACACCATTTTACTTGTTCTGTGACTAACACGCGATATAACAAAATGCATAGGGAGTGAATGAATGGCTAAAAAATCAACTTCTGTAACTAAAACCAAAGCCAAAGCAAAACCTGCTAAGGCAAAATCGACAATAAAAGCAGCTTCAAAACCGACTAAAAAACCAATGGTGAAAGCTTTAAAAAAGCTCGTCACAAAAGTAGTAAAGAAGGTGACTGCCGCAACTAAAGCCGTTGAGACAAAGGGGTCGAAGGTTGCAAAGAAAGCAAACACTTCTGGGAAGGCGACACCTACAAAGTCCAAGCCGGCACTGATGACTAAAAAAGGAAAGGCTGTCGTTGAATCAGAACCTGTAGTTGAAGCCATTGAATCCGTTGAGGCCGATACTGATGCCAGTCCCGCTAAAGCTGAAAAAACCAGCAAAGTAAAACCAATTCGGATTGAAAAAGGAAACTTGGATGATGAGAAGGCCAAGTGGGCAGAGCTTTTTAAAAAATATGGTAAAGAAAAAGCAGTGGGTTACAAAATGTCAGATACTTTTCCAGCTATGTCACCAATTCAGCATAAAGTTTTAGGATGGGGATTTATTTTAAAAAATGACAATGATCGCCTGGAAGTCCTGTTTGAGACGGGAATTCGCATGTTGATTAGCAATTACAAAGCGTAGTCCGATCAACATAACCAAAAGTATCGTGTTTTTAGATTGCATGGTGAATGTTTAACTCTTAGTATCTGTCCTGCATGGCAAAAGATGATTTAGCACAATTTGAAGGTAAGGTTGTCGACGCGTTAGCGGGCGGGCTTTACAAGGTCGAACTAGAAACAAATAAAATTGTTATTAACGCAAAACTTTGCGGTAAAATGCGACGATTTAACATTCGAATTGTTGTCGGTGATCGCGTGACTGTCGGAGTTTCTCCGTATGATCCGACACATGGCCTAGTCATGTATCGCCACAAATAATTAAATAAAAATCCTATGTTTTTATCCCTAATCACATTAAAAATTTAAGAGGTCAGCATGGAACAAGCTTTACAAAGTTTTCTGGCTCGTCATGTTCAAGGAGTCCCGCCAAAATCTGCAGCCGCCGTTTTAGAACTGACGGCTGAGGGTGGAACGGTCCCATTTATAGCCAGGTATCGAAAAGAAAAAACTGGAAATCTGGATGAGGTGCAAATTCGTGCCGTCATTGAAACTTTTGAAACTTATCAAGAAGTCGTCAAACGAAAAGCTTTTTTGGTTAAAGAGATTGGTGAGCAAAACAATCTGACTCCGGAATTGCAAAAGCGTATTGAACTGTCGTGGGATTTGACTGAGCTTGAGGAGATTTACAAGCCTTTCAAAAAGAAGAAAAAAACCAAAGCAACAATCGCGCGCGAAGCGGGTTTGGAGCCTTTGGCAAATTGGATCTGGGAAAAAGGTCATGGACAATCCACTGATGCGGATACCATGGAAATGAAAGCTAAAAATTTCTTAAATCCGACGAAAAAAATTGTTACCTATGATGATGCGTTGAAAGGTTCTCAAGATATTATCGTTGAGAAAATTGCCAATGATCCATTGCTTCGTGAAGTTGTTGTTAAAAACTATTTCGAGCAAGGGAAAGCTGTGGCGAAGGCTGCCAAAGGTTATAAACCAAATTCAAAGTATGAAATGTATGCCAAAGATTATTCTGAACCCGTTAAAAATCTTTTAGAAGAGCGTTCGTCTCACCGCTATATGGCGATGAAGCGTGGTTGGGAAGAGGAAGAATTATCCGTGGATATAAATGCAGATGATGAAATGCTGCTAAAAACATATGAAAAATTTGCGACGTCGACTCCGGACAATCCAGTAGGAACATTTTTAAAAGAATCAGCACGTTTGGCATTGAATGTTTATGTGGTGCCTTCGGTTAAAAATGAAGTTCATGCCAAGCTCAAAGAAAAATCAGATGAGCATGCAATTAAAGTATTTACTGAAAATGTAAAGCGCGTCTTGTTAGGATCTCCATATGGACCTAAATGTGTTTTGGGTGTCGATCCAGGATTACGAACAGGTTGTAAAGTGGCCTTGGTCGATAAAGGTGGCAATTACGTTTCTTACACAGTGATGCATACTTTGGGTGAAGGGGCCGAGAAAAAGGCAACGGCCTTGATTAGTGAAGTGACGAAGCAAATAAAAATTGAGGCCATTGCTGTTGGGAATGGAACTGCTGGTCGCGAAACAGAAATATTTTTGAAAAAAATCTTAAAAGAATTGGGTAAAGACAAAGAAATCCCTGTTATTATGGTGAATGAATCAGGAGCTTCTGTCTATTCAGCCAGCGAAGTGGCGCGTGCCGAGTTTCCAGATTTAGATGTCACTGTCAAAGGGGCTATTTCTATTGCTCGTCGCTTGCAAGATCCCCTTGCTGAGTTGGTGAAAATTGATCCCAAATCAATTGGTGTAGGGCAGTATCAACACGATGTGAATCAAACATCTTTGAAAAAGGGTCTAGAGGCAGTCGTTGAGAGTTGTGTGAATAATGTGGGTGTGGATGTGAATACAGCATCGACGTCTTTGTTGTCATTTGTTTCTGGAATTGGTCCAGCTTTGGCAGGCGCTATTGTTGAACACCGAAAAAAGAATGGTCTTTTTCAAGATCGTTCTGAGCTGATGAAGGTTCCACGATTTTCAACAAAAATTTATGAACAGGCTGCGGGCTTTTTGCGAATTTTAAATGGAAAAGTATTTTTGGATTCCACTGGAATTCATCCCGAGCGCTACAGTGCCATTCGTGATATGGCAGCGGATTTAAATGCCAATATCAATGAACTTGTTGGCGATGGAGCTAAGAAATTATTAGCGGCTCGTACAAAATGGGCTGGAGTTGTTGGTGAGTACACATTTGATGATATGATCAAAGAGCTGGAAAAGCCGGGACGAGATCCGCGTGATCCATTTAAAGTTTTTAGTTTTAAAGATGATATTTTTGAAGTGAAAGATTTAAAAGAAGGAATGATTTGCCCAGGGATTGTGACAAATGTTACTAATTTTGGAGCTTTTGTAGATATCGGAGTTCACCAGGATGGTTTGGTGCATATTTCTGAAATCGCCCATAAGTTTGTTGATGACCCTCGTAAAGTTGTCAATCCTGGGGATCAAGTGAATGTGAAAGTTCTGAAAGTGGACTTGGCAAAAAATCAAATTGCTCTGTCGATGAAGTTAGATGCAGCTCCGGAGTACAAACCGGTTCGTGATTTCAAAGAGAATCAAAAACCTCGGGGTGATTTTAAACCACGGACTGATCAGCGACCAGGTGGAGGACGTCCTTCGCAAGGGCCAAGTTCTTCGGGACCTCGGTCACAGCAGCAAGGCCAAAGACCATCGGGACCTCCACGACCAGCGGCATCTCCGTTTAATAATCCGTTTGCGGCATTATTGAACCAAGGCAATAATAAGAAATAAGTTTGAAATAACAAAATCTATAAGGAGATTACAATGGCATTAAAAGTTGGCGGTAAGAAAAAAAATTCTAAGAATAAAAGTGCACGTCATAAAGCGAAGCGCGTGACTAAGAAGAAACGTATGATTAAAGCAAATAAAAGATAGTTTCTTTGAAAGTTAAAAATATCTACGTGGTTCGGCATGGTGAAACGGATTGGAATAAAGCCCATCGTTTTCAGGGTCAAACCGACGTGCCATTAAATTTAAAAGGACAGGAGCAAGCGCTGGCGCTTGCTCCTATTATGTCTCAATTGCAGATTGAAGCAGTCTATACCAGTTCACTGATGCGGGCATGGAAGAGTGCTGAGATTGCTACTCAAGAATTAAATTTGACTGTTAACAGAGACGAGCGACTGCGCGAGACAAATCTTGGTGTGGTCGAGGGTTTAACATTTGAAGAAATCGTGACTTGTTTTGGCGAAGCCATGATTAAAAATTGGCGCGATTATGACGAGCGATTATTAGATTTTGGTTTTCCTGAAGGCGAGACCAAACGTCAAATGATGATTCGCATTCGCACCGTGATGTTGGATATTGCTCAGAGTTCAAATCGCAAGAATATTGCGGTTTTTGCACATGGGATGGTGATGCGGGCCATGACCTATGTTTTTGGTTCTGGAATCCCTTGGGAGCAACATGCTTTTTCGAATGGGGCTGTTCATCATTTTATCTGGAGTGACGATCAGCCTGAGTTTTTGACCTATAAGGGGCGACGAAACTGAGTGCTCACAATGTCTTATTCTGAGACGGTCTTAAAACACACTTAATACCTATAAAATTACAATAAATGTCGTTTTGAAAATACTTTGAACAGGCTGTCGGATTGAAATCCAATAGATTGACGGTGTTATTGGCGTAATTTCCGCATTCCTTAGAGTTGTTAGAATATTTGATAACAAATAGAAGGAGCATTTTTGTATGAACTTCAATAAAGCCATTAGCCTGTTTTTAAGTACAGCGTTGTTAGCGCAAACATTATTTGCAGGACAAGATGCCGTGGTATCGACGATAGGGAAAAACCCCTATCAAGCTCAAATCGATACGGGCTTTAAGGAAACATTGAATATTCCTTACTTTTTTACGGTGCCGACAATGGCTTACGGAAATATTGAGACCGAAATCACTTCGGTGAGATCATCCACTCAGAAAATGCCGCTGGTGTTAACGAACTACAATGAAATCATTCAAGAACAAGATAAATCAGGTCAAAGTAATTTGGGTTTGCGTTTGGTTGTTGCCGCCCCGAAGGATTCGCGTGAAAGCGTCAGTAATAAATTGGCGGATTCAGGTTTAGTTAAAACCGGAGATATTATTTTATCAGCTCGGCCAACGTTGGCCGGAACAATACCTTATATTCATGTTCAATTGGGTGTGACTCATGCGGGAATGGCTTTAGTTAAAAAAGATAAAGATGGAAAAAATTATGTCATCAATGTGGATATGCCCCTGAATGCAGAAATGCTGGGTGATAATCGAATGTCAAAATTCACTTCAGCGCACTATGCTGAAGAGGGAGTAATGTTTCATATTGTGCGTGATAAAAACATGACGGATGAACAACGTCAGAATGTTGGCAAATGGTTGGAATTATTCCGATCACGCTCTAAAGAAATTTATAAAGTGAAATCAAAACCTGATGCCAATGAAAAGTATGCAGATCGAATCACATTCAATATGGATTACATGAATCCAACGTATGATGTGAATAAATCAGGTGATGATGAGATGCGATTTGTTGCCGACTTGGGTCGTTTGGCCTTGGCGAAAAGTGTACCGGATGGCTTGACCATGTATTGCTCGGAATTTGCTTGGGCCGTGTTGTCATTAAAGGATTGTAATCCTGAATCAGATGCAAAACGTTTTAATGGTGATAGTACACCATCGTGTGTGAAAAAGATTTTTGAACCGATGAAGGTTTTTGGATCTTTGTATGAAGGTCAGCGCGAGCAAGGGGATGATCAGTTTGGTATGAGTGATGGACCGATTTTGTTAGCGGATATTATGAAAGCGGATCCTCGTCCACATGCTTCTGGAAAAAGTGTTCGTCAGCGTTTGCTTGAATGGACTATTATTGGAACAGCAGGAAAAAATAAGGCCAGCATTTCTCAGGGGCATCGTGATGTTGAAGAGCAGTTATTGCATGCTGATCCAGAGTTTTATCAACATGTGTTGGGTTACTATGCCTTGACGGCAGTTCCTAATGTTGCGGGATTTGAACAACAAATTGGAATGCGAAACGCCATTCGTGGCCAGTTCAATGCAGCCAATCGTTTAAATTATTCTCCGACAGCATTTATGATGCATGCCATTGTTCCCAATCAATTATTGGGTCAGAACATGAAACAAAAATCAATGGAGTATATATCGACATTGTTTTTTATGCCGGCAAAGGGTGTTGATTCGTACCAAACATTATTGAAAGCTGCGAAAAGCACGAAGTAAAATTAATGAATTCTAGATTAAATTAAATTTAGTCTAGAATGACGCAACAGTTGTTGCTCGTTAAAAATAAACTTTTTAGAGTAGAGGATATGAAGAATATCCTCTTTTTTCTTTTGTTATCGTTCTCTGCGATTTCGGGATTCGGGAATATCAACCAAATCGACATGAGTCAGATTTTACAAGATGGGGATTTAATTTTTCACAAGAGTCAGTCGGCTCAATCTTATGCCATTCGAGAAGCTACGGCATCCGAGTGGTCTCATGTGGGTATCATTGTTAAGAAAGATAATTCTTGGTTTGTGGCTGAAGCACGGAACGGTGTTGAAGCCACGCCCCTGAAACAATTTATCGCTCGAGGAAAAAATCAAGAATTCAAAATTTTTCGTTTTAAAGCTTATCGCAATGCAGAGATGCGAATGGGATTGTACCAGGCCTTGGCCAAATATTTTGGAAAAACATATGATATCTATTTTGAGTTTAATAATGATCGCATCTATTGCAGTGAGCTGACCTACAAAGTGATGAAAGAGGTCACGGGTGCTGAGATCGGAATCGTCAATAAAATGAAAGATTTGCGTTTGGATGGGCCCCATGTTCAGGAGCTTATCAAAAGACGGCTGACAGATTTAGGAAAAGTACTGAATCCTGAAGAGCCCATCGTGACGCCGATAAGCCAAATGTTAGATACCAATCTGGAAATGGTTTTTAATAGTTATTAGTTGTCGATCAAGTTGTCATTGAGATCAAATTAAGTCGTTAATCATTAAAATTGTCATTTTGAGGTCTTAATGACAATCCTGGTGATATCCAGGTATTTGGTTTTGGCATCGCCTTCGCACTGTTTTTTAGTATGAAATTTTCATTTGTGAGTACTCTATTAGGTTTGATGTTGTTTTCTTCGTCGGTATTTTCGATGACGCTTTTAGAAGCGATAAAGGTGTCCCTGCAGAATAATCCAAAAATGGTGGCCAACGAGGCCCGGATATCCGCTATGGAAGATCGATTGGAAGCCGCTCGATTGAGCTCAATGCCCTTCGTATCAATTGGTGCAGGTCAGTCATATAATTACTCTGCGGGTGAGGCAAGTTCGCAGGGGCGTCGGGTTGGAATCAGCACATCTGTTAGTCTTTTTGATGGAGGAGCTCATCGACATGCCGTTGCTGCACGAGAAAGTGATTTGAAAGCATCCATTGCGCAGTACAATTCAACCAGTCCGATGATGTCCAACACCCGAGCCAGTATTGCTGCAGAAGTTTTAATGTCGTATGTTTCCATTGTCGAGCTGAACGAGCGCATTCGCTATTTAACTTATGCGGAAACCACATTAAAGTTGTATTTGAAAGTCGCCACGGCTGAAGAAGCCGTGACTATTCAAGAAAGTATCAGTGAGTTACAAAATACCTTGCTGACATTGAAGTTCAGTTTGCGTGAATCTGAAAAAGGTTTTAAGTATTATTCAACAATTCCAGCGCCCCCATTTGAACAATTGCAGACGATCGGTCAAGCAATCCAATCCCTGGGTATTCCCGAGAATGCGGAAGAGGCCTTTCGAATTGCCTTGGATAAAAATCCGGATATAAAGTTGGCCGAATACAATTTGAATTCAAATCGTGAGTACAGTGAAGCGGAGAAAGCCCGCCATGGTCTGCAGGTAACAGCCAGTGCATCGGTAGATCGCGGAGGATCGTCTCGACGTGGTTATGGCACATCAGCATCCGTGGGCATTCAGGCTCAGATGACTTTTGATGTTTCAAATCGCCATAGTCAACGAGCCAGTGAAAAATCAGTTGCGGCGGCACAAAGTGATTTAGAGGGCACTATTGACGAAAAGAAATTTAAAATTGAATCCACGTACCCGTTGCTGCAGAATCAAATGGATTTATACACGTCATATTTAGCAAATTTAAAAACGGCTCGCGAGAATTTAGATCGTGTTTTGGCCGCTGTAGAAGCCGGTGAATCTGTGGATATGATCAAGGTGGGAATTCCAAGATTGAATGCATTTCGAAGTGCCTCGAGCAATACATTATCACAGCAAATTTCTATTTTGCGTATTCGTTTTGGTATTCAGCAATTGGTTGGAACTTTGTTTGAAAATTTGGGTATTGATACAAGCGTGAATTCGTTTTCAAAGTCTTATAATAAAAAATATTAAATTCATCCCATGGGCTCTCAACTGGACGATTCGCGAGAAGTATCTAAATAAAGTTGATTTACATTGAGACGGTGTGTTTGTTCAAACTAATTTTTTAAAGTTTTTTAGTTTTATCATGTTTTAAAACTAAAGTTTTGTTTATTTACTCCGATTAAATTCTTCAGTTGTAAATACTATAAAGATTTTTTCGGAGGCTTCTTGATTATCACCAGTGTGCAAAGTAAGGCGATCATATTTTTTCTCATAGTCAGTACTTTTTTAGTGGGATGCAGCTCCTCATCCGAAGATACGCCGGGAATAATATCTAGCATCAGTGACTCTATAAAGGATATTGTAAGCCCAGATTCAAGTGTAAGTACCGCTGAAAAGCAGGTCGTCGATATTCAAAAGAAAATGAATCAAGACAGCAACTACGCTTTAACTTCAGAAGATGTTCAATTCCTGCAAGACCAAGGTATTGCCGCTGATGACAGTGAACTTAAAGCTTGGGTGAAGTAATATGAAGTCATGCTTAATTTCATTTGTAATGATGTTCAGTTTTTTAAATGTCTCGTTTGCTGACGGGAATTATTTTGGTTATGCCCGAGACCGAGGTGTGATCGTTTCAGTTACGCCAGATAAAAAAAATGTTCATAATGGTGAGTCTGTTACCTATTCTGGTGTGATTAAAGTTTATAACAAAGACGAGAATCATAAATACAAAAAAGATAAATTCACTTTACTTCAAGAGCTTCAGAAAGAAGGAATTGATATCACGGCCTCTTTTCCGAGCGAAGCCATTGATGTTACAGACAAACTGATTTTAACGAGCACCAATAGTTCTGAAATCAGATTCGACTACAAAGTTGAAAGTATCAATGCTCTTGATCTGAATCAGTTTTCAATCAAGCTTTATAACAATCGACAAGAGCGAGCATTGCTTGAGAAATTCTCAAAAACTCGTGCCAAACTGGAGCGCCGGATTCAGGCATTAAACGAACTAAAAAATAAATCTAAAAAAGAAAATTGGTCAGCAGGAGCTGTTTCTTATATTGAGAAACAAATTCAATTATTAGACAGTCTGAGTCAGAAAATCAGCTTAAAGCTAAACTCTGATGAAGATCTTATCGCTGAAAATCGTTTTGCTCAGCAAGTGGATAATTTGACGTCCAATTCAAGTCAGATATCGACAGTCATGAATAAGTATCGTTTTTTAATCAAGTCTGAAATTGGGACAGCAATTGAGGGGATGAGCACTTCTATTTATGCGAGTGTGACGAATTTGCGCCAAGGTAGAGATGATGACGATCACAAGGATGAGCATGATTTAAAAGTGGCTCAGTTCATATTTAATGGTCAAAAGCTATATACAAGTCAGGCGCAAGAACTATCAGGTGGCGAGAGTATTTCGTACACCTATACAACGGACAGGTTGCTTCCGAATAATAGCAATGAATTTTCGATTGCACTTTATACAGCTGATAAAAATAAATTCAAAAATCGAGTTGGTTGGATCACGCAAAAAATACCTGTCAGTAGCGACACGGTAAAGCCTGTATGGCTTACTGAGTCTTCGCCGAATTCAGATTCTGGAACATTGTCTGTGCAAGCCTTGGATTATGTGAATTTAAGATCTGCGGATCTTTTTGGACGCATTGATGCGGAAACATTTCATACAAGATTAACGGGTTCAGTGACTGATGGTGGTGCGGTCGTCAATCAAGATATGACTTTGAATTTTTCAAAGTTAAAAATTGGTGAGGGTGCTGAGTACGCTTTTTCGGGCGATATAAATCCATTAGCCGAGGGGCTTTATAGTCTTGAGTCCAATGTCAAAGATTTAGCTTTAAATGAAGCTGTCACTCATGTCATAAATTTTAGAATTGATAGGACTGCACCAAAAATTTCTCATGGTATTCCAAGTGAAGTCCTTACAAATCAAATGACCTATCAAGTTCCTGTCAGTATTGAGGATTTAAGTCCAACAATAACAAAAATATATGTGAATGATGAATTGCAACTGACAACAAGCAGTATCTATTTTACAGGAAGCATAAATCTCACAAATGAAGGCATAAACTTAGTTAAAATAATCAGTCAGGATATGGCCGGAAATGTTGCCATGAGCGATATTAAAACTATCATGCGCGACACAACGCCACCAGTTTTGACGTTCGTTTCGCCGATTCAGGATGACTCTGTCGATGGATTTTATTTTCAAGTGAGCTTAACTGCTAATGAACCAGTGGTTTCAGCAAAGCTCAATGGATCGGATATTCCAGTTTTAGGAGAAACTCAAAATCTTACTACAAGTTTTTCAACAGTTCTTGAGGGGAATACTACGCTAACAGCTCAGGCTATTGATAAAGCTGGCAATGTTGGAGAAAAAGCAATCACAGTTTATGCGATATCTAGACCACTGAATCAATCTTTAATAGGTTTATATGTGGATGAGCCCAATAATAAAGTCATTGTTAAGGGTGCTGTTGGCGCAACGAGACCAAATTATACAGTGAAAGTTTCAGGTGGTTTTTTTAATTCAGAAACAATAGTCGCGGATGCAAAAGGGAGCTTCATGATTTCGATGCCTCCTTCAAGCTCTTATAGTGTTAGTGTTTATGATCATCGAAAAAATGAAACTGTCAGTTATAATTATGAATTGGATGCAGAAAATGATGTTATTCTTTCCGGAACTGTCCGTGATACTGATGATTTCCCATTAGTTCATGCGCAAGTTTCAATTATGGGTACTCCTCTTTCTACATATACGGATAGCAATGGTGTATTTTCATTTTTAAAATCAAGTTTTCCAGGTAAAAAAGTCTTGGGTGATCAGCAACTGGTTATTGATGGTAGCCAAGTGATTTTATCAGCTCAAGCGACACCCAGAAAATTTTCTAAAACTTCGATGAGTATCACGATTGGTGTCAGACAAAGTAATATTTTACAAACTCCAATTTATCTCGCGCCAATTTATTTAGATGGCAGTGCAACAAGTATTGTGGCCCAAGCCGGTGGTGTTGTGACCGATACCCATGCTCCCGGAGTGACATTGAGTATTCCTTCTGGTGCGACACAATTTCCGAATGGTGAAAGTGAAAACTTAATCAGTTTACAAACTGTTCCAGCTGATCATGCAACAGTCGGTGTGCCGAAATGGGCTAAGCCTAAAACTGTTGTTGCGCTTGAACCATCAGGAACAACATTTAGTGAGCCTGTTGAATTAAGTCTTCCCAATGTGAATAATTTTTATCCTAAAACTGAGCTTGTGATCATGCTGATGAATTCAAAAAATGGACGTTGGGAAATTGGCGGCGCAGCCACAGTTTCTTCCGATGGTCAAAGTGTTGTGACAAAGCCCAATCAAGGGATCAGGCATTTTTCATTGGCTTATGCTACTATTGCGGGACCAAACATAAGACAAATCGGTTCCCAAGATAAGCCGGGTGCTGATACTTTTAATGGAGCCTTGAGTGCTCAGATTGAATTGCCTTCATTTAAAACTTTAGGTCAATCGTTTGCGCCGAAATTAATTTATAAAAGCTCTTGGGCAAAGCCATCGGCTTTAGTTACAAATTTATTTGATTTTGCACATACTAAAGTGGATGTCACGTTGCCAAATCAGGTGGGCGCAAGTCTTGAACCATACGAAGTCAAATTTGTGAATTGCTCATGGCCATTCTATATTGACACCAGTGGTGGCGGGGAAGGCGGTGGTGGACCAATCGATTATGATAATTTACCTTCTGGATGCAGTGCTGATCCAAAAACATTTTATGCAAATGTTCAGTATGAGACCAAATATACAAATGTGACGTCTCAGATTCAGCCTGAAAAAATTGAAGCGACTCTGACGACTGGAAATTTAAGAACGAATAAAGAAACGTTTAAAGATTTGCCACACATGGCAGCAATAAGTTTTGGTGTGGATTTACTTAAAGACAATAATACAAATGAATACTTTGATACGGGGGTGTATCCGTATCAGGCCCATTATGATATCTATTTTAAAGAACTTATCATGGGCACTTACACAACAACGTATTGGACGGATACGACAAGCGCTCAATCGACAGATCCTGAGCCATTTGAACCATCGTTATCGCCAGAAAAAGTATTCGGACAAGATCTAACGGATTCGATTTATGTACAAAACTATAAAAATTCTGAAGCCGGAACGGGTTGGAAACTTGCTGGGTATCAAAAGGTTGTTAATCCGAGCAGTGATAAAATTATGCTTGAAGAAGCCGATGGTGGAATTACGACCTACGGGATTAATAATACAATACAAACAGTGATTGATGGCTCAAATCTTGGAGTTGATGTCAGTAGTGGAGTGGCACTAAATGCTTGGCCGAATGTCGCAGCGGCTTCAAGTCAGAATAATTTGGAAATAGTAAATTTAAATTACAACGGAACTGCTGGTGTTAGTAAGAATATCATTGGAAGCAATTATGCATTGAATGGTCTTTTAAAAGGTTATGATTTTTATAATTATCAGACGCAGAATTGTTGGCAAGAGCGAGTGTGTGCAGAGCGTTGGTCTTGGCCAGGTGGTAATTCGTGTGTCAGATGGGAAACAGTTACGTATTGTAATGCGCCCAATTACTACTCGTCATGTGCACGACACACGTCTTCATATACACAAAATTCTAAACCTGTGAGCATGCTTAATTTAAATGGACGTATTATTGGTGTTGATGCCAATAGGCATTCTGTTTTTGATATGAACGGAGGTGTTGCCACTCGGGTCTTGGGATCTCAAGTGTCTCCGACAGTATTTATAAATAACTATCAAACGACGAATGAAACTCAACAAACAGCGATGAATCAATATTGCAGCAGTGTGCCTGGTTTAATTTGCGGCGGAATATCTCGAGTGCATTCGAATAATACAGGTTCAAATTCGTGTGGTTTAGTGGAATCAAATTCAAGTGAAATCCCATTTAGCACGGATGATGTTGTTATTAATGGTAAGCAAACTTTAAATACCCCAATGAGCGTTGTAGCAAGTCCAAGACCTGATGTTGTTGTTATTGCTGATTATGGATTTCATAAAGTTCGTTGGCTGAATGTGGCCACGGGTGAAAATGGAGTTATTGCTGGAAATGGTCAAGCCAGTGATGTGGGTAATGGTGGACTTGCAACCGAGGCCTCAATCAATCACCCGAAGGGACTTGTCTTTGATTCTATCGGGAATCTTTATATTTCTAGCGATAGTGGTTACATTAGAAAAGTTGATACCAATGGTAATATTTCGATTGTGGCAGGAGATCCTGTTAATGGTGTTTTTGCAAATGAATCAAAAGCCCGAGAAATTTTATTGAATAAACCCTATGGTCTGGTGTTGGATGAGCAAAATCAGTATCTTTATGTAGCAGATACTGGAAATAATCGCGTTGTTCGAATCAATTTAAATACAAATCATGCAATGACTGTTGCCGGTAGTGGCCGTGCAGGTTTTGCTGGTGACGGCGGTTCCGCACTTGATGCAAATTTAAATGCTCCAACGCATTTGGGTCTTGATGAAAATAAAAATCTATTGATCGCAGATAGTGGAAATAACAGAGTTCGTCGTGTTATTTTTCAAAATACCACAGGTGGTGTGTTGGCCTTTTTGCCGACAACAAAAGACAATTCTATGCTGCAAAGAATTGAAGATGGGACCTGGGTCAGAACGTATCGTGATGGTAGTCGAGTTTATTTTAATAGTTTAGGTTATCAAACGTCAGCTGTTGATAATGCTGACCGCGTTGTTCGTTATATCTACGACGAGAGAAATCGACTGACTGAAATAAAAACACCTATGAATGAGTCTATAGTTTATATTTATTCTGGCGATAAACTTTCGCGCATTATTGACCCGGCTAATCGGGCTACGGAATTCAACTACGATTTTTCTGGAAATCTGAAATCCGTGTATTTTCCAGATGGAACGGCAAAACAATTTGAATACAACTCTGATGGTTTAATGATTGCTGAAATTGATCAAAAAAATTCAAGACGAGAGTACCAGTATAATGTCTATGGTCGGATTGCTAATATCATTCAATCTGATAATACAACGCTAACAATTAACGATAGCGGTAGTGCAAACCAACAGAATTTTAATTCTGCGGACACAACGCCAAAGCAATATGGTGTTGGCGCTAACGATATCAATGAATCGATTACTGATCCAAATGGCAACAAAACAGTTTTAGCCAAAGATTTTCAGGGCTATATTTCAACACTAGTTGATGCTAGAGGGCGAACAACAACAATTAAAAGAGATTTGGACGGGCGACCTATTGAAATAACTGATGTGGATGGTTCTGTCACACAAAACACCTATGATCCGATTTATGGTGATGTCATTAAAGTAAAAAATGTAACTTTAGATATTACAACTGAAGCACAGTACAACAGTGCGGGACAGATTATTTCGCAAACTGATCCGCATGGTAAAGCCAGCAAAAAAATTTATAACAGCAGAAAACAATTGATCAAAGAAATTACCCCAGATGGCACGTATGCAACATATGAATACAATTCATTGGGACTTATAATTAGCAAATCCCGCTTCAATCAATCAGGTCAGTTAAAGAATCAGTTCACATACGAATATAACTCAAAAGGTCAGCTTATAAAACAAACTGATTTTAACAATAAGTTTTCGACGTACACCTATGATTTGGCAGGCAATGTTCTGACAGCAACTTCAAATATTAATGGAAGTGCGGAATCAACGACAAATTATGAATACGACCAGATGAATCGTCTGACAAAGGTGACATCACCAAATGGCGAAATCACATCCTACAGCTATTCGCCGTCTGGCGAGCTGATACAGATTAAAGATCCAAATAGTAAAGTGACAAGTTTTGAATATAATTTAAAAGGCCAATTGATTAGAAAGACCGATCCATTGGGTCAAGTTTATCAAATGGAGTATGACGGAAATGGTAATCTTGTCAGCGAAAAAGATCCAGCAAATCAACTGAAGCAATACTTCTATAACGAAGTGAATAAGGTGACTCAAGTTGTGACTGCAGATGATCAAATCCAATATCAATATAATATCAAAAATGAGGTTGTGCAAATTGCCAATCGAACAGCGGTTATTCAATATCAGCGTGATGCGAAGCAGAGAATTGTCTATGAAAATGTATCCAGTGATTTGCTGAACTATCCGCTTCATGAGATGTATTTTAATTACAACAAATTGGATCAACTTGTATCTTTGCAAAGTAATTTTCAAAATATTTCGTATGAATATAGTCCAAGTACGGATCAGTTGATTTCGATGGGGAGTTCGACGACAGGCAGTTATAGTTTTGGTTATGATGATGCTCGTCGGTTGGCACAAGTGTCGCGACCGGGTTCAGTCACGAATTATATTTTTGATACGGGATCGAGTTTATCAAAAATATCTCATCAAAAAGGTGGAGCTGAAATTAGTTTTCATGAATACAGCTACGATTTAAGAAATTATATCACGCAAAAACGAAGTCCAGCAGCAAGTTTGAGTTATAGTTACGATTCCAATGGGCAACTTGTTGCTGCGAATAAATCTGAAAATCCGGTGGATAACGAATCTTTCAGTTACGATGCACTTGGGAATAGATTAACGTATAATGGAACAACGTCGACATTTGATAGTACGGGCCAGCGTATTCAAGATGATGGAAAATTCACATATGTGTACGATTTAAACGGGAATATCACGTACAAATCGAATAAACAAAACGGTATCAGTTACACGTTTGAGTATTCAGCTTTGAATCAACTCAAAAAATCAACAATAACTTCAGCACCTCTGGGTGGAGATGTTCTTAAGGTCATCGAATTTAAATACGATCCCGCAGGTCGAAGAATAGCGCGCCAGCTGACAGATTATGAAAATCCCCAAAAATCAAAGACGCAGAAATATTATTACGGTGGCGACAATATTATTGCAGAACTGGACGCAGATAATAATTTAACGGCTAGTTATACGCATTCACCATTAAGACCTGATGATGTGTTAGGAGCTAAGTTCACGAGCTTCGCAGTGAGTAACGGGTTGGTTCAAAATGCAGGTCAGTATTATTATCTGAAAGATCACTTAAATACAGTGAATGAGATTACAAATGTGTCTGGAGATATTATTCAGAAAATGGATTACAGTGCGTATGGAGTTTTACGATCAGTAAAAGATGCCAGCGGTGCAGGAGTAGAATTTAAAAATGCACCAGTTCGAAGTTCTTTCACATATACAGGAAGAGAGTATGAGTCTGAGCTGGGTATGTATTACTATAGAGCGAGGTATTATGATCCGAGTACGGGGAGATTTTTACAGCAGGATCCTGATCCGGGGAAGCTCGCGAATCCGAGTACATTTTTGAGTAAGTATGTTTATGCAGCGAATAATCCTGTGATGTTTAATGATCCAACAGGTAAATTTTTTGGTTGGGATGATCTTATCTATTTAGTTGTGATTTCTATAGCGCAGACTGTTGTTCAAAATAATTATGAAGGAGGTAACTTCTTAGAGCAATTTGGAGAAAATATTTTGCTTAATGGTATACTGTATGGTCTTGGAGGTTGGCTTGGTGGCGAAGCGTGGAGCTATAGTTTAGAAAAAGCGGCCTCAGCATTTTTAATAACATCTGCCTTTAATTGGGCAGCATATCAATATGCAGGAAAAGATGAAAATGGTAATGTTGACAAGAAGAAGTTCTTTGAATTTACAGCTATTGGTGGCGCAGGTTTGTTTTCTTGGCGTTATTTTTATTTAGATTTACCGTTAGGTCCTGCAATCGGCGGAATTTTTACTGGAGATAGTAATGGGAAAGTTCCTGATCGCAATTCGCCAGACGTTAACTCAAACTATCAACAAAGGCTTGGCTATGAATACTAGACTGTATTTATTATGGATTATACTTTTTTATTCAAAACTATGTCTTGCTGGTTCTAAGTATGAGTCAATAGTGGTTAATTCAGTGGTAAATGCTTCGCTAAATACAGGAGAAGGTTTGTATTCGCAAACAAATGGATCATTTAATTCAGAAAAAATATATGATATTTTTCTTGAATATTCATCAAACAAGGCGGCACCTGAGCATTTTGGTGTATCAATTGGTTATCAGTTTTCAAAATACGAAAATAGAGATTTCGGAATCAAAAATGAAAAACAATCATTCTTGGCGAAAATAAAGTATTTTCCATTTTTGGAAAGCACCATGCATTTTGCAGCAATAATATATCCAAACTTAGGTTATGATGAATATTCAATAAGTTCGAGTAACACGATACAAACAAGTTTAAAAGGATTAGGTATCGCAATTGGATATGATTTTACATTTAACGAGCGATATCTTATTAGGGCCGAATATAGTATGACAAAATTTTATTCTGATAAGTTCAATTCTGATATTACTACTCTAGCCCTTGGTGTTGGCTACAAATGGTAAGATTTAAACACAGTAAATGAGATTACAAATGCGTCTGGTGATATTATTCAGAAAATGGATTACAGTGCGTATGGAGTTTTACGATCAGTAAAAGATGCCAGCGGTGCAGGAGTAGAATTTAAAAATGCACCAGTTCGAAGTTCTTTCACATCCGAAATTAAATGCCAAAAAAATGACAGTTATTGAAGCAAATATTTTTTAAGCCTTGTCTTCGAATGGCGATCTCACAAGCTTTATTCCATAATTCAACTGCATGGGTGGTTATAGAATTGTAGGTATCAGCATCGTTTGTCTGCTTGCTCGTATCGTACCCAATAATAGAGGCAATGCTGCCGACAAAAAAAATATCAATATTTGATATTGTGAGCTTGTCCATTTCTTTTATGACAAGGGCTATTTCGTCTTTCGTAATTGAATCCATTTATGCCACCTTTTAATATGATCCTCTAATTTACCTGCAGAGTAAACTTTCCATTTCAATGCAATAGGGTTCTGCATATAATGCGACTGAATACTCGGGCTAGGAATCTTTAATGTTGCAGACTCCCAATGCTGTTTATTGAATTTATACATGTTGCTTACCATCTCAAGAAACGTCTTAGCCTCATTATTTGGAACAAACTCACAAGCTAAATTTAAGTAAAACCCCATAAGACGGACTTTATCTTTTTTTACACACTCCTGAAATAATTTAATCAGATTCAACGTTGAATAATTGTTGGCGATTACATAAGGAATTGTAGATGCGATAAAATCATCTGCCTGACTTATTTCAATAGCGGACGCCAAGGTATCTTCAAGTGAAAGAGACTTTTCAGCTTTATTATTTATAGGAGCGCCATAGTAACGCATGTTCTTATAGATTTCTTCGGTTGAGACGTGTCTTTCAAATGAGTTTTCGAGGTCGAGATAATGTAATAATTTATTTAATGTATCGAGTTGCATGGTGTGCTTTTGGAATAAGGCATAGATAGACTGTCTCCGAACTCCGGTAGCTCGCTCGATCTCGGTGAGGTTTTGCTTTTTTAAATGTTCTACTAGCTGATCAATATTCATATGATTAGTATCGGCCACTTTAGACGAATCGTATAGTAAAATATACGTTTTTGATCCAAATCAAATATAGAGCTTATGGAGAGAGCTCTGGTCTTTAATAGAGTTAAGTTTCGTTTAGATATGGCCGAATGAAATAATATGAAAACTATTTTTTTTTCCATGTTTTTGACACAGATACTTTGGGCCGCAGATTCCAATACGAGATGTTTTGAAAATGTGAGCAAACTTTGCTCTCACAGTCCATTTTTAACTGTAGATGGTCACAACTCGGTTTATACAGTTGAGGACGGAATCTTTTATGTTTGCAAAGTACCACCAAAATTTAAAAGTGGATATCTTCGTTTTAAAGGAATTTCTACTGATTCCTATTTCCCTGTAATTAAAGATGACTACGGAATCATCGTTGGTCCAGGAACAGGGAATACTGTCTCTGAACGTGACTTCAATATTAAATTGGGAGAGGCAATGTTTGCAAAAAGGATCTCTTTAGATAAGGTATTCGATACAAATGGCAATTTTCAGCAAGGCGTTTTTGAGAAGGAGATTTTGAGACTTCAAAAATCATTTGAAACCCTAAATAAATCTTACAAAATTTCAGTTGAAGCTGTCTGTAGCAAAATCGAGTCCTCTGTTGAGGTTGAACTAAAAAATAGTCTCAACCAGAAGTTGAGAACTTTTAAAAGCTGCATAAGTGAAATTTATGAAGACTTAAATAAGTATTCTGAAAAAGTACAATCCAAAGTAATAAGCTGTAAATCGACAAATTTTTTTAATGATGTATTCAATTCAAAGCCAGCAAACAATCCAAAGATTAACCCTCAAAGTAGCGTAGTAAAATAGTTTTGGAAATTATCATTAAATACCGAGAATGTGTTGAGCAATCTCGGTAAAACCATCGCCACCATTTTGGGAAGCAACATAGGTGGGAAGGCTTTTCATTTTTGAAGCGAAGGCATTGATATTGGCGACCCCGAAGCTGTGGGGGAATTTTTCAAATAGAGGTTCATCATTTGGTGAGTCACCTATAAAAATGCATTTTTTCAGAGCGTCTTCTTCGCTTAATTGGTAGTTATCTTTCAAAAATTGAAATGCTGTTGAAAGTTTGTTGTAGTTTCCAAACCAACCATTCACATGAATAGAGCTGACTTTGGCCTGTGCTCCGTGGGATTGAAATAGTCGAACAATCTCATCAACTGCCGAAGGAGTCAGCGGAGGCACATCCTCGCAAAAATCAATCGCCAGATCCATCAAACGGCAAAATTGATCTGAAGCCAAAGCGGCTCCGGGAATTTTTTGAAGGACTTCGGTTTGGATGAGGTCGAGTTTTTTACGATTTTCAGAGTGTGAAGTAACACTAAACCAACGGTGCATTTTTTTATTGCTATAATGAAAATAGAAGCCCCCATTTTCACCAACAACACCTGCTACAGGCCATTGTCGAGCAATCATTTCGCACCAACCAGCTGGACGTCCAGTAATGGGAATCACTTTTAGACCTGCGTCGTGAAGTTGCCAAAGAGAGTTGTACGCGCTCGAGTGAAGCTGGCCTTCAGTCGTGAGTGTGTCATCGATATCTGTCAGGACAAACTCGATCTTGGAGTGAAACTCTTTCAAATTTTTCATTGTGCTTTCTGCAAATTCAGTGTTTTTTAGTAGTTTAGAGGAATACTGATGGCGAAGAAAGCTACAAATACTGAAAATTCAAATACTGGATCAGGAATCAAGTTGGTGATCGTGGAATCACCGACAAAAGCCAAGACAATACGCAAGTTTCTGGGAAACGGATACATTGTCGAATCGTGTATGGGGCATGTGCGGGATTTACCTCAATCCGCAAAAGATATTCCAGAAAAAGTGAAAAAAGAAAAATGGGCGCAGCTGGGAGTTAATGTCGATGAGCATTTTGCTCCTTTGTATTGCATTCCAAAAGATAAGTTTAAAGTCATAAAAAATTTACGAGAAAAATTAGCCGAAGCTGATGAGTTATTCCTAGCGACGGATGAAGACCGTGAAGGGGAAAGCATCAGTTGGCATTTGCTGGAAGTTTTAAAACCTAAAGTTCCAACAAAGCGAATGGTGTTTCACGAGATCACGAAAGAAGCGATTCATAAAGCTTTGTCCGAGACGCGTGAGATTGATTACAACTTGGTGCGCGCTCAAGAGGCCCGACGCGTGTTGGATCGCCTTGTTGGATATACGATTTCACCGCTGCTTTGGAAAAAAGTAGCGTATGGCTTATCGGCCGGTCGCGTGCAGTCTGTGGCGGTTCGAATAGTTGTAGAGCGCGAAAAAGAACGCATTCGATTTAAAAAATCTTCTTATTTTGGTGTTTTGGCCGAGCTTGAAAAAAATGAGCAGGGATTTGAATCTAAAATTTTATCTTATAAGAACCAACGAGTCGCAACCGGAAAAGATTTTGACGGCCTGACGGGGCAATTGCTGTCTGGTAAAGACATGATGGTGTTGGATCAAAAATCTGCAGATCAAATTTTACAAGATTTGAAATCTGCAACCTGGACCGTGACGGATGTCGAAGAAAAACCGGTGACACGCAGACCGTATGCTCCATTTATCACATCGACTTTACAGCAAGAATCAAATCGTAAATTGGGATTAGGATCACGGGAAACGATGCAGGTCGCACAGAAATTGTATGAGCAAGGTTTCATTACCTACATGCGTACAGATTCAACCTACTTGTCCGAAGAAGCTTTGAAGGCCGCACGAAATTCTATTTTAGAAAAATATGGAAATGAGTATCTGCCGTCAGCTCCGCGAACCTTTGATGGTAAAAAAGTAAAAGGGGCGCAAGAGGCTCATGAAGCGATTCGTCCTGCAGGAACAAAATTTTTAGATCCGGATGAGACAGGTTTAACGGGGACTCAATTTAAATTATATGAATTGATCTGGAAACGGACAATGGCATCTCAGATGACGGATGCTAAACAAAAGCAAGTCAGTGCCCGAATCAAAGCGGGTGATGCTGTTTTTGCGGCAAGCGGAACAACAATTGAATTTCCGGGCTTTTTACGAGCCTATGTAGAAGGCAGTGATGATCCGGATGCGGATTTAGAATCACGTGAAGTGAAATTGCCGAAGCTTGCGATTAACGATTTATTAAAATTACAAAAAATGGAACCCACCTCGCACGAGACTAAACCACCGGCTCGATTCACAGAGGCTTCGTTGGTTCAAATCATGGAAAAAGAAGGCATTGGTCGTCCATCGACCTACGCCAGTGTCATTGGAACGATTATTGATCGGGGATATGTTCGTAAACAAGGAAGCGCCTTAATTCCAACTTTTACGGCCATGGTTGTTTCAAAACTTTTATCGCAACATTTAACTCAGTATGTGGATTTAGGTTTTACTTCGGAGATGGAAAAATCACTGGATACGATTGCAGAAGGTGATTTGAATTGGGAAAAGTATTTAACCGGAGTTTATCATGGCCCCACGGGATTGAAGGCTGTTGTTGCAGCTCAGGAAGATAAAATTATTCCTGATGAAGCCCGCACTGTTAAGCTAGAGGGTTTAGAAAATTATGAATTTCATGTGGGACGCTACGGCGCCTATGTGAAATCAAAACGGGGTGAAGACAGCGTGAGTGCCACCATCCCCGATTCAGAAGCTCCGGCGGATATGACCAGTGAGCATGTTGAGAAATTAATTGATCAAAAACTAAAAGGTGCTGATTCCCTGGGATTGGATCCGGTGACAGGGAAAAAAATCTATGTGCTGAATGGTCGCTATGGTCCGTATGTTCAACTGGGTGAATCCGATGAAGAAAAAATCAAACGAGGGTCATTGCCACCAGGAGTAAAGCCAGAAGATATCACGTTACCCATGGCGCTAGAAATTTTATTGCTACCAAAAACTTTGGGCCTGCATCCTGACACTCAAAAGGAAATCAAAGCCGGGCTTGGTCGATTCGGTCCTTTTGTTGTTCATGATGGTGACTATCGGTCTATACCAAAAACAGAAACTGTTTTTACGATGGATTTACCAAAAGCCCTTGAGCTTTTATCGCAACCTAAGAAAGGCCGTGGTAAAGCTTCGGCATTGAAGGAATTTGGAAATCATCCGATTCATAAAATTTCGGTGAGTTTGTTTAATGGACCTTACGGTCCGTATTTAAAAGCCGGAAAGACCAATTCCAGTTTGCCCGAGGGTATGACCGTCGAGGCCCTGACAGCTGAAAAAGCATTTGAGATTTTGAATGAAAAATTAGGAACGACGGCTGAACCAGAGAAAAAAACGACAAGAAAAAAAGCCTCTGCAAAGAAAACAGTTGCCGCAGCTGAAACGAAAAAAGCTGTGGCAAAGCCAGCAGCAGTAAAGGCAACAGCAAAGCCAGCTGTGAAAGCGGCGAAGAAACCGCCGGTAACAAAAAAAACGGCGCTTCCGAATAAACCACCGCTGCCTTCAAAAACAATTGTCCTGAAAATTGGCGCGGAAAAAGGCGAGTAAGACGATGAGTGATTCAAATTCACGAAAACCACCAATAAAAGGTCAATTGGAATTGGGCGAGACTCGTTTGAAGGAGCCAGATCGCAATTATAATCGAGGCGGTCGGAGTTTCTATTTTTTTGATTTTGATGACAATATCGCATTCTTAACGACCCCGTTGATTCTGTTTCATAAAGAAACTCAAGAAGAGCTTTCACTGACAAGCGGTGAGTGGGCGATTCATCATCACACTATTGGAAAACAAGGGCCTTATAGTGAGTATGAAGTTCGATTTGATGATCAATCAGGTACCTTTCGATGCTTTCGAGATATTAATTTAGATGATGTCGCTCGGGAATTGAATAAAAAGCAACCGTTTGTTGAGGATGTGCTTTCAGCATTGCAGTTACCAGATATGCAGTGGAAGGGGCCTTCATGGGATTGCTTTTACCATGCGACTTTTAATCAACGACCTGTATCGGTTATTACAGCGCGTGGTCATTCGGCTGATGTGATCAAAGAGGGAATCCACGAGTTTGTGAAAGCGGGATATTTACCAGCAGTGCCTAATTATTTAAGTTTGTATGCGGTTAGCAATAAAGAAGTTCGAAAACATTTGAATGATCATGAATTAAAGTTATCGACAGCCGAGTTAAAACAAAAAGCCATACGGGCATCCGTTGAAAAGGCGATAGAAGTTTACGGCTATAGTCCTCACCACCGTTTTGGAATGAGCGATGATGATCCTAAAAATATACAGTTAGTTGTTGAAGAAATGGCTCGACTGAAGTCCAGTTATCCGGAAATGTCATTTTTTATGATCGAAACGCATAATGGGGGGTTCATTAAACATGAAATCACCCAACACGGCATCAGGTCCCAGCAGTTTCAAGATGTTGTTTCACAATTGGATATGTTTAATGCAACTCGACGTAAGCCTTAAGCGATATATCTAATTGCAACAAGACTTATCATTCCAGGCAGTCAGGCATATACTTTCAAGTACGTGAAAGAATCACTCTTAAGACGTTGATAAAAGGACATCCAAAATGATGCGAAATTTTTTTGTTTCTCTGTTGTTGTTATTAAGCTTTTCAGCCCATTCACAAGGATTGGATTTTACTCGTTCTTTGGATTGCAATTGGGTAGATCCCATTCAAACAGGATTTTTACAAAACCATTTGGTTTTTAAAGATAAAGACAAAGAATTACAAAATCGAGTCATCGAGCAATACATCAAGCGACAAGATGGTGCGAAAATTTATTTGTTAGAATCCGACGTGCAGGCCATCAAGACTATGATGAAGAATGTTTTTTCTAATGTTGAAAAAAAAGACTGCAAGTTCGTTAATGAAGTTCAAGGATTAGTGGTTAAGCGAACTGAAGAGCGTTCTGAATTTATCAAAACTCTTTTAGGTAAAGATTTTAAGTTTAATAAGGATGTTGAGTTTGTTTACGATCCAGATCATAAACCACACCCAAAAACAAAAGAAGAAGCTGAAGAGTTTTTGAAAAAATTTGTTCAATTTCAAATTGCCAATTATATCGCAACTGACATTAAGCTGGATGAGGCTAAGAGCAAGGTGATCAAAAATTACGAGCGAAATTTAAAACGAACAAAAGAAACAAAATTTGAGGAGTTGGTCGCGGGATATCTGAATTCTTTTGCTATGGCGCTGGATCCTCATTCTAATTTCTTTTCAAAAGACTATTATGATGATTTTACTATCGATATGAGTTTGTCGTTAGAGGGGATTGGCGCGACGCTATCTCAGCAAGATGGATTCACAACAATTGAAGCTTTAGTCCCAGGTGGTGCAGCATCTAAATCAGGACACTTAGAGCCTCAAGATAAAATCATTGCGGTCAGTAAAAAAGATGGAAAAATGGAAAATGTCATCGACATGGATTTAAAGGATGTCGTGAAAATGATTCGCGGTCAAAAAGGCACCAAAGTTAAATTGTCTATTTTGCGTAAAGAGTCAGATGGGAATAAAAAATTCGATGTTGAGCTTGTTCGTGAGAAAATTGCTTTAGAAGACAATGCTGTTTCAATTACATATTTGGATAAAGAAGTTAGCGGTATGAAGAAGAAAATTGGCGTGATTAATTTTCCTTCATTTTATTCGGACTCAAAACGCGGTGGTCGATCTTCGGCAGCGGATTTGAAAAAAGTTATTGCTCAGGCTCGAGAGAAAAAAGTGGATGGTTTGGTTTTAGATCTTTCGAACAACGGTGGTGGATCTTTAGATGATGCTGTTAAAATTGGGGGGTTGTTTTTTAAAACCGGTAATGTTGTAAAACAATCATCAAGCAAAGCAGGTTCAGAGATTTCATTGGCCGATACAGACGAGAAAGTGGATTGGTCTGGTCCATTGGTTATTCTGACTTCAAGAATTAGTGCATCGGCATCTGAAATTGTTTCAGGAGCATTAAAAGACTATAATCGCGCGGTGGTCGTCGGTTCAGATCACACCTACGGTAAAGGCAGCGTGCAAACGGTTCTGCCGGTTCCAGGGGAATTGGGTGCATTGAAGGTCACAATTGGTATGTTCTTTACTCCGGGTGGATTCTCGACTCAGCACCGTGGTGTTGAATCCGACATCATTATCCCAAGTCCATACAGCGTTGATGATATTGGCGAAAAGAGCATGGATTATTCATTACCCCCTAAAAAGATCAGTTCTTTTTTATCAAAATCAGCCTACGTTGAAAAAGGTGATGGAGCTTGGCCATTAGTTAAGCCAGCATGGATCAAATCACTGAAGGTGCGTTCCCAAGAGCGCGTTTCTAAAAATGAGGACTTTAAGAAGATTGTTGATGAGTTAGAAAAAACTAAAAAATTAGGAAAAATCATCAAAGTCTCGGAAGTGATTAAAGAAAAAGGCGAAAAAGAAAAGAAAGTGAAGAAAAGTCGTTATGCAACAGACAAAGCTGAAAAGGAAAAAGAGTACTTGAAGCGCGCTGACATTCAGGAAGCAGCGAATGTATTGACGGATTTGATTTTATTGGGTGATGGCAAAGAATTGGGTAAAATAGCTTTAAACAACTCAGCAAAATAAGTTTATTTATCATAAATACGATGAATGAAGAGCCCCTCGAAGAGTGGCTCTTTTTTTTGGTTTAAAGCCTACTTTGAAGCCATGGATAAAGAGCTGACTTCATGAAGTTTTAATTCTGGGAACGTATTGAAAATCAAATCAACAGCGAGTCTAAATTCAACTTGTTTGCCATTTTTATCCAATCCATCTTGTAACTGACTGATAATTTCATCCTCGTCGGCTAATAAATTAGTGATGTCTTCAGGATCGGCTCTTAAGAAAGCAGATCTCATCGCTGTCCCATTTCCAAAACTATCGGTTTCTTTCTCGCTGATGTAGTGGCAAACATTTAAGGCGACGACACCAACGTCTTTTAAAGAAAACAATTCACCAGTTTCATCAATACCATTGCGGTTGCCATCGACCCAAACTTTGATTGTGCTTGTATAGAGTTTGGAATCCCAAGGGCCTAAATATCTTTCTTTGATATCTGTGCTATCACATTTTTTGTTGGCCAAAGCCTGCAAAGCTAAGAATCCATTTTCATACGTTTTGCCATGAACTTCTAAGTTATCACCGAATAAGTTTTTTGAAGAACTCACGCGGCCCTCTTGAGATGGTAAAACAAGAAAACCGTCTTGAGTTGTTCTTTGGACATCCATTTTAACAGAGCTGTTGTTAACGCTGGCAGGTTGTCTTGATTTTCCCATCTGATTTTCAAGATCTCCACCTAACCACGATGTTTTATGTGCGCCTTTGCCTGTGGCCGCCATATCAAAATAAGTGCCCCATGTCGCATCTGAAGTTTTTATGCCGATTTCCCCTAAATCTAAAACAATGGGAGTGTACTGGCTTGGTACCAAAACAGTTGTGTCTTGGACACCGCTTAAGATATTAAATAACAATTGCGGTGCGCCTGTTAAAGATGAAAATGTTTTACCTGTTTCTCCTTTAAAATTTTGAGCTAAACTTAAAACGTGATCATTAAATCCCGTAAAAACTTGTTCAAGATCAAAAATATCATTGGTATTTAACATCATCGTTTTGCCACGGTTGGCATTGATGGATTTTAAGATTTTATCTTGATACTTGGGTGTAAAATTTTTGCTTCTGATGTCGGCTACGAAAAGAGCAATGATTTGTGGTTCTCGCAAATTATTGACTTTGTTTTTCAGAGTAAATTGAGTTTGATCTAAAGGAATTTCTTGTCCTGAAATGAGATAATGAGAGCCATGCAGATTTGAAATTTCAGGTTTGTTTTTTAAAAATGGCATGTAACCACCCTGAGGCATGGCGACGTCACTTGTAATTTGAACCGTATTAAAAAAGCATCTTTTGCCAAAGATATAGTCGGACTTCGCTTTACTGTAGTCCGTCGTGTAATAACCTCGCACATAGTAACCGGGCAAAGATTTTGTGTCGTTCGCGGCAAGCGTTGAATAAGGAACAATGTATTGATTTTTAAAAATACCACGATTGTCAGTCAAAATTGCACGACTGTGAGCAACGAATGCCAAATCATCTGTTTTGCTGCCGAATGAAATGGAGTATTGAACTGGAATTAATTTTGGATTTCGAGCGACTTCTTCAAGAACTTCTTTCTTTTCAATTTCATACATGGATTTGTTACATGTTTTAACAAAGCTTTTTGCAGCTTGGCTAATATGAGAAACACGTAAACCTTCTGAGGGGATTTCTCCACCGGCGCCAAGAACATCACCAACATTATATTCACCATTATTCGTGCCGTCCGTATCATCAGTATTATTACCTGGAGTAACAAAGATATTCTTTTTTAAGGCGATATCTTCTGAAGGGCTAATGCCTTGAAATCTTGTGGCAGAGCAATTCTGAAAGATAATCATCAGAGAAGTCGCACCTAAAGATAAGATGAGAGAAATTTTTTTATTGGTATTCACAGTACCCCCGACTGACAAAGGAGCAAAGGTCAGGCCGATTTTATTTGTTTTAAATCAAATAGACTTGAGTTCATCCGTGTGAGTTGTTGAACTGTTTAGAGTGAACTTGAGACGTGGTGGGGTTAACTTATCAAAACGACTGAGTAATCGTGGGTACTTGTCTAGAGTATGGTCGTGTTCAAAATATAAACGCCTTTTCCTTGGTCTAGGTTGTTTCAAGGTGAGAATGTCAACTCAAGTTTTTCTAAGTTTTTGTCGATATTAAAGACAACGGAACGGGTTGAGAAAACTATGTCGCAAGGAAGTGGGACATTTTAATGAATAATATGATTCAAAAGTTAATGAAATTCGCGCTGTTGTTTAGTTTTCTAATCGTTTCATGTCAACGAGCGACGGATGGTTATGCTCCGTCGCCATCGCTTATTGTGCCCTCTGAGTCTGTGATTGCGATTTCACCAGTGGCTGTAACTTTAGCAGTTAGCAATTTGCAAACATTCACTGTTTCTGGCGGAACGGCGCCGTACATATTTTCAATTTTTAGTGGCAGCGGTTCGATTTTATCAACATCTGGAAATTATACGGCACCTGGAGCGTCGGGTTCGGCAGTTGTTCGCGTCACCGATAGTTTGGGAGCTTTCTCAGATTCAGTGGTGACGATCAATCCTGCATTGCAGATTTCTCCGACGTCACAAAGTTTATCTATCGGCGCCACACATACATTTTCTGCGACAGGTGGAGTTCCACCGCTGACATACTCAAAAGTCAGTGGCGTTGGCAGCATCAATGCAACAACTGGATTGTACACAGCACCTGGTTCAGCGGGTAGTGCAACAGTGCGTGTGACGGATTCTTTAGGAAATACATCCAATGCCACAGTTAGTATTTTTTCGGTATTGGGGATTTCACCTTCCACTTATGAATTGGCTGTGAATAACTCGACAACATTCACGGCGGGCGGTGGTTCAAGTCCGTACACTTTCAGTCTGGTGAGTGGCACCGGAAGTATCAACGCAACAACGGGGGTCTATACCGCTCCGGCGGGTGCGGGATCGGCAGTTGTTCGGGTCACTGATAGTTTAGGTGCAACCGATGATGCCAGCATCACCATCAATGCCGCTTTACAAATTTCTCCGACCTCGCAAACAACATTGATCAATACAACGATTGCTTTTTCTGAAAGCGGTGGAGTTTCGCCGTATTCGTATTCTTTGGTATCAGGAACAGGTTCCATCAATTCAAGCAGCGGTGTTTACACGGCTCCGGGAAGTAATGGCTCGGCGGTGGTCCGCGTGACAGATGCTATAGGAAATACGGCTGATGCGGCAATCACAGTGACAACAGCACTGAGTATTTCGCCAACATCAACGACATTGGCGGTTAATAATTCAACGACATTTTCAGCCGTTGGTGGAACTGGTCCATTTACATTTTCACGTCTGAGTGGAACGGGCAGCGTCAATGCCACAACGGGTGTGTACACAGCACCGGCCAGTGCAGGGTCGGCTGTTGTGCGAGTCACAGATTCTTTGGGTGCCACCGCAGATGCCAATGTGACCGTGAACGCGGCCCTGACTATTTCGCCAACGTCACAAACGATGGGTATCAATGGAACTCTTAATTTTTCAGCTGATGGTGGGGTCGTTCCTTATTCGTATTCACTGGTGAGCGGAACGGGTTCCATCAATGCATCAACAGGATTATTCACGGCGCCAGCAACTCCGGATACAACGATAGTTCGTGTGACGGATAGTATTGGTAACACAGCGAATTCGACGGTGACAATAACATCGGGTCTGAGCATTTCTCCGGCGAGTACAACTTTAGCAGTGAATAACAGTGTGACTTTTGCAGGATCTAATGGAGCTGTGCCGTATTCGTATTCCGTGGTGAGTGGTGGGGGATCTATCAATGCATCAACAGGATTATACACGGCGCCCGTTGCTGCTGGTTCGGCAGTGGTTCGAGTGACTGATAATTTAGGAGCAACTGCCGATGCATCTGTCACAATTAATGCGGCGCTGGCGATTGTTCCAGCGACGAAATCATTAGCGGTTAATAATATATATACATTCAGTGCTACGGGCGGAGTTTCGCCGTACACATTTTCAATCGTGTCTGGTGGAGGAGCAATAAATTCATCAAGTGGAGCGTACACAGCGCCCGCAACAGCGGGTTCGGCCACCGTGCGAGTGACGGATGGAATGGGTAATATTTCAGATTCAACGGTCACCATCAATGCAGCACTTTTAATCTCTCCGTTAACGGCCACGATTTCGTCGTCTGGAACGCAAAGTTACTCAGCGACGGGTGGCGTGTCGCCGTATTCGTATTCTATTTTGAGTGGTCCTGGATCAATTAACTCGTCAACTGGACTTTATACGGCCGCATCAGCAGGATCTGTCACTGTGCGCGTGACAGACTCGTTAGGGAATACAAGCAATGGATCGTTAACAGTCACGGGACCATTAACGGTATCACCTGTAACAGCCTATGTGGTTACAAATTCTGATTTGAGTTTAAGTCCTGAAGGGGGAGTCAGTCCCTATACGTTCTCAATTGTAAGTGGTGGTGGTGTGATTGATACGGTGACGGGTGATTACACCGCACCCGCAACAATAGGTTCCGCAACACTAAGAACAACGGATTCTGTCGGAGCAACAGCAGATACAGCTGTCACAATTTATGAACCATTAACACTTTCTCCCCTGAGTTTAACCATCGCCGCATTGGATACCACAACATTTACAGCTTCGGGTGGTGTCGGTACATTGACATTTTCCATTTCAAGTGGAGATGGATCTATTAACTCCACAACAGGTTTTTATACGGCACCGGCAGTGGCTGGAACAGATATTGTACAAGTCACTGACACCATTGGAAATACTGTTGTAGCCGAAGTGACGATTGTGAGTGAATTGTCTATCACTCCATCGAGCTTGAAGTTACCTATTTTTTCAACGGTGACATTCTCGGCGATTTTAGGATCAGCACCATATACGTATTCGGTTTTTGCAGGTACAGGATCCATCAATGCATCCACGGGTTTATATACTGCCGCATCGGTGATTGGAGCGGGAACTGTTCGAGTGACAGATAATATTACAAATATAGATGATGCAGCAATCACGCATATTGAGCCCGTTGAAATTGTATCTGGATCTTATCACAACTGTGTTCGTTACAACGATGGTTCTGTGAAATGTTTTGGTGATGGAGCCGCTGGACAATTAGGACATGGATCAACAACAGATTTAGCTGATGTGACCACAGAACTTGGTGGAGCATTGCCTTTTGTGAATTTGGGAGCTGGGCGAACGGCAACGCAGTTGGCTGCAGGCATTTCACATACGTGTGCATTGTTGGACAATGCCACTGTTAAATGCTGGGGTCAGAATACTTACGGGCAATTGGGAATTGGCAGCACTGCAAATCGGGGTGATGGATCCAATGAAATGGGTGATAACTTGCCAGCAGTGAATTTTGGAGTTGGTCGAACGGCCACTCAGATCTATGCGTTTGGGTATGTCACATGTGCAATATTAGATAATGGTGTGACGAAATGTTTTGGACGAAACTCATCCGGTCAGTTGGGTTTAGAAGATTCCGTCAATCGTGGTACAGCTGGTTCGCAGATGGGCGATAATTTACCTGCCGTGAATTTGGGTGTTGGTCGAACGGCCACCAAGTTAGTCGGAGGAATGGATTTTACATGCGCGCTTTTGGACAATGCGACTGTGAAATGTTTTGGTGGAAATCGCTATGGTCAATTGGGAACTGAATCATCAGTCACAACGGGTGATGAGGCTGGCGAAATGACAGGGTTAGCAGCTATTAATTTAGGAACAGCTCGAACAGCAACAAATATTGGAGCGGGCTATAGCCACGCGTGTGCTGTCTTAGATAATGGAACTGCAAAATGCTGGGGACGAAATTTTCGCGGACAGCTGGGTTTAGATGTTGGTACAAACCAATGGGGTGATGACACAGGTGAAATGGGTGATGGTTTGGCAGCTATTGCATTTAGTTCCTACACTCCGACTCAAATTTTTGGTGGAAATCAAATGAGTTGCGCAATGAGCGCGGCCGGTGGCGTTCGCTGTTGGGGACAAGGCAATCAAGGTCAATTGCTTATAGGTAGCACGTCGAATATTGGAGATAACAACAACGAGATGTCTTCGTTATCAAATGTGAACTTAGGTACGGGAGTTGTCGCCAGTTCTATTTCAGTAGGTTATTTTCATGCTTGCGTGATAACAACCACAAAGCGGCTGAAGTGCTGGGGTGGAGCGGCCAACGGAGCTTTGGGTAATGGTACGGTGACTCCGAATATCGGGGATACTGGTAGCGAGACTGGCGACGGATTACCATTCGTTAATCATTAAAAAGACGTGTGTCTGATAAAAAATCGGACACAGGAGTCGTTTTTTTTAAAATCTCTAACAGATCAATACGTAATAATTTTTCAAGGGGAGTGTCTATCCCCATGAAGGCACAGAAAAATCCAGTGGTTTGCATGCGAAAATCAAGGCTGAGTTCAAACCCATGTGAAAATAGTTTTCGAACATGCGGAGAATCCAAAGCCTTTTTTCGAAGATCAGAATCAGGGATGAGCACTTCGAAAATGGAAGTCAGTTGTTTTGAATGGGGTTCTGGCAACAGACAGTTTGAGTACAAGTAAGAAATATAAATCAAATCAAAAGTTAATCGCTCGCCAAGTAGGGTGATGGCTTTTTCTAAAGCCACATTTATTTTATGATGGTGAGTCACATAAGAATTCAGATCATAGAAAAGTTTCCCCTGCGGCGTTTTATTATAAATATTGGCAAAGGATTCAACAGCATTGGCAAAGGATTCAGCCATAATAAACTTAAAAACACGTGCGCTTTCAGCAGTGATTTTCAATGGGGATAAAAATGGACCAGCGGTGATTTTTTCTAAGATCGAATCCGCAATACAGTGGCTGGATTCATGAAGCACATAATTTGATTTCACTTTGACCAATTCGCCGACGGTAAATCGACCGGGACGTGTGGTTTCAATTTCCTGAAGCGCTTGGACATTATTTTTATACGGAACTTTTTTCTGAGAAAGAATTTTTGGTAATGAAGCATAGGGTAATACATCATAATGACAAAAATCATCTTGCGTGAGTGTGTATCCCATTTTTAAGAACTGCTGACGTATTTTTCGAAAGACAGGATTGAATTTAAAAAGGTAAGCATCTCCCAAATTATCGGGAAGTGTTTCTGTCGAATGACCTTCTGAATGAGATTTCAGAAGATCACCGAGTTTAAGTTGAAGATAATTTTCGGATGGCACCTAAGCGGATTTAAGTCGTTGGATGCGATCGTTTAGGGAGGGATGCGTTGAAAGCAAATTCATAAATCCCGATTTGCGATTTGAAATTTGTAAAGTGGCTACCGGCGATTTCTGTGTAGCTACTTCAGGTGCGCCAGATTCAAATTCAATACGCAGTCGTTCGAGCGCTGCAATCATTTTGTCTTTTCCTGTTAATCCAGCAGCGCCTTTGTCTGCGCGGTATTCGCGTTGTCGAGAGTAATAAGAAACGACAAATAAACCCAAAATACTGAAAATAATATCGAACACAATCGTTGAAATCATGCGCACAATGGGTTGTTTTTCTTCGTCGACGGCTTGAGATAAGAAAAAACTCAGCACGCGAGCCAGAAACATTCCGAAAGCATTCACAACACCTTGAACCAAAGTCATGGTGACCATGTCTCCGTTAGCCACGTGAGCAATTTCATGGGCTAAAACACCTTCGATTTCATTGGGCTTCATTTTACGTAACAATCCTGTTGAAACCGCAACCAGCGAGTTTGACTTCGAGGGGCCGGTGGCAAAGGCATTGATATCATCAGATTGGTAAATGCCAACTTCTGGTTTTTTTGTTAAACCAGCACCTGTGGCCAAGCGATATGTCGTTTGAAGCAACCACTGAGTTTCTTGATCATGACTGGCGTTAGGGTCGATAATTTTGACTCCCATCATCGTTTTTGCCATGAATTTTGAAAGTAGCAGAGAGATGAAAGCTCCACCAAATCCCCAAACTAAACAGAAAATCATCAATTGGGAATACTCAATGCCATTAGCATTTAGATAGGGTTGAACGCCCAAAAGATTCAATACTACAGAGATCGTGACCATGATCAGAATATTCGTGAGAACAAAGAGACCAATTCGTTTAAACATAATGCAAATCCTCCGTCATTAAATGACAGTCTTTAATTTGAGGCTTAGTTAAATTTTGTCAATGTTAACTGGAATGGAATTGCGTATTAAACTATGTAAGTAGGCAACATCCCTTGTCAAATTACAGTCCGGCTCGGATACTGTACAAAAGTAGGAATACTTGGAGGGGATGATTTGTCGATTTTATTGTCTGATCGCTTCAAAATTTTAAAAGAAGACCTGAGTCATTGTGACTTTACGGTGAATCAGTTGCTGGAAAAGTTAGGGGATAAATCCCATGGCTTGGCCATCGTGATTTTGTCGCTTCCTTTTTTGCTGCCTATTCCTATTCCTGGATTGTCGACGATCATGGGAGCTTTGATTTCGTGGATTGCTGTTTACTGGCTTTTGCGAAAAAAAATTTGGATTCCTCAAAAATGGCGTCATCAAATGTTACCGGTTCATTTGTTTTCAAAGGTGTTTGAATTTGGCGAGAGGTATTCTCTTAAAATTGAGTTTCTATTTAAATCACGTGGCGAGATGATATTAGATAATTTTTTTATTCGATTGATGATTTTTTTATTGGTGCTAGTCAGTGCTTGCTTTTTAGCTCTGCCGCTTCCGCCAGGAACAAATTTTCCTCCGGCGATCACGTTGATCGCCTTGGCTTTAGCACTGCTTTTTGAAGATTTGATTTTGCTATTTTTGGGCATGGCAATTTTTATTGGGACTTCAATTGCCATGTTTATTGCTGTGAAATTCATGTGGGTTCAGAGTTTGCCCTTTATCGAGTCTTTCTTGCGGTGGCTTTTCTAATAAACTGCTTAGATCCCGCTCAATTCCTGTTTTATGCGCCCCATTATTTAAACCATTTTCTCAGTAATTTGGATAGGATAACCCTTTTACAAAGGTGACTATGGCGATTTCTAAAAAGACTTCGAAAAAGACGTCGAAAAAGACGTCGAAAACAGCTTCGATTAAAAAGAGTTCTTCCAAGAATCAATTCGGTGGTTTGTCCGAAAAACTTCTTTTGCAAATGCATGACCTGATGGTGAAGTCGCGCGTTCTTGAAGAACGTCTGATAAAAATTTACCGCGCTGGAGAATCCTATTTTTGGATTGGTGGACCTGGTGAAGAAGCCTGGGGAGTTCCGCTGGGGTTATTGGCTCGCAAAGGAAAAGGACTGGCTTACGATTTTATGCATTTGCATTATCGTTGCACTCCAACCGTTTTGGCGATGGGAGTTTCCATGTTGGATTCGATTCGCTTGATGATGAATCGCGTGACAGACCCATCAACGGGTGGTCGTAATTTTTCAAATCATTATGTTTTTCCAGATTTGAATATTGCTCCGGTAACATCACCGTTAGAGGTTCAATATCCGATTGCCTGTGGAACGGCTCACGCGCAAAAGCGATTTGGGAAAAAAGCCATTTCGATTGTGACAGGTGGTGATGCGGGTACTGCTGAGGGAGATTTTGCGACCAGTTTAATTTTGGCGTCTCGGCGTGGCCAAGAATTGCCAGTCTTGATCACTGTACAAAATAACAAATGGGGCATTTCAACCTATTGGGACGGCCAGCATGGTGAAGACACCATTGCAGATCGGGCCAAGGGATTTAATATTAAATCTCGAGTGATCAACGGCAATGATCCCATCGAGACTTATTTGGCATTGCAAGAGGACATGGAATACATTCGTAAAACCGGAAAGCCCGCGTTTATTGAAGCAAGAGTGTCTCGGTTATACGGACATTCATCAGCCAGTGGAGCTAACCCCGTTTTAGAGGAAGTGGATCCTGTTAAAGTTTTTGAAAGCAAGCTGATCAAAGCCGGAGTTTTGACAGTTGCCGCAGCAAAAAAAGTTTGGGAGCAATACGAAGAAGAGGGACGCGAAGCCCTGGAAATCGCGCGGAAAGAACCTGTTCCGCAGGCGGAAAGTATTTGGGATCACACCTATGTAGGAAGTGAAAATGCGGACTGGAGAAAATTCTAATGGCTAATATGGCTCAAGCTATCCGCATGGCTTTGCATTATGCGGAAACGAATTATCAACTGAAAGATGTTTTTGGTCAGGATGTCGGAGCCCCTTTGGGCGGTGTTTTCACCGCAACTCAAGGTTTGAAGACAGCCTGGAATTCTACGTTGGATGAGCGTGGAATAATCGGCATGGCCATGGGAATTGCCATGGCTGGCGATCGTTGTGTCGCTGAAATTCAGTTTGTAGATTATATTTTTAATACAATTGATCTACTTAAAATTGCTGGAAACACATTGTGGTGTACAAATGGTCAGTATCCATTGCCGATGACTGTGATGACTCCAGTCGGTGCGGGGATTCGCGGAAGTGTTTACCATTCTCATTCTTTTGATGCGTGGGCGTCTCGATTGGCTGGTTGGAAAATTGTGATGCCATCGAATCCATTGGATGCCTATGGAATGTTGTTGTCTTGTATTTTAGATCCGAATCCGTGTTTATTTTTAAAACCAAAAGCGTTGATGCGCGTTCGCGGAGATGAATTGATTCCCGGTGAACCTACCGATGAAAAAGAATTGAAAGCCATGATCGATGCACCGATTGGCGATCGCACTAAGTGGAAACCGAAGTGGCCAAAAATCGAAGAGTATTTAGTGCCTTTTGGAAAAGGTAAAATCACCCGCGAAGGTCATGATATCACAGTCGTGAGTTACGGTCGGCATTTACTGGTTTGTAATGAGGTCGCAGATCAATTGAATGCTGAAGGATATTCGATCGAGGTTATTGATTTGCGATCGATCTATCCTTATGACTGGCAAATGATCAAAGCCTCCGTGGAAAAAACGGGACGTGTTTTATTTGTTAACGAGGACACCGAAGTCACAAATTTCGGAGAGCACTTAGCTTACCGCACAACAACAGAGTTGTTTTATCATTTAGAAGCACCTCCTCGAGTTCTTGCTGGTAAGGCCGTTCCAGGAATAGGTCTTCATCCAAACTTAGAAGATGCAAGTGTGCCACAGAAACATGATATTGAAACACTGGTTCGCGAAATTTGCGCTGAGGTTCCTTAATGAAAAAGCCACAAGTCCTGCCATTTGATAAGTATGCATTGTACCATGAAGCTGTTCAGTCTCCAGAAACAGATGTGGAGTTTTATCGAGATACGTATCACGAGATTTTTAAATCCAAAAAAGTCACCACATTGCGAGAAGATTTTTGTGCTGGTGGCGCCATCAGCGCAGAATGGGTCAAGTTGAATAAGAAGTACCGATCATGCGGTTTGGATTTGGATCCGGAACCTCTTGAGTATGGTCGAAAGCATTATATTTCTAAGTTAACAGCAGAGCAGCAATCTCGAGTTGCTTTGATTCAAAAAAATGTCTTGGATAAAGGGATTCCAAAGGCTGACATCGTTGCCGCCGTTAATTTTTCATACTGCATTTTTAAAAAGCGTGAGCTCTTGAAACAGTATTTTCAGAATGTCTATGATTCGGTAAATTCGAAAGGATTATTTATTCTGGATATTTTTGGAGGCTCGCAATGTGCGGATATTATTGAAGATCGAACAAAATTTAAGAACATGACGTATTATTGGGATCAGCAAAGTTTTGATCCCATTACCAATGAAGCACTTTTTCAAATTCATTTTCGGGTTAAGGGTAAAAAGTATGAAAATGTTTTTACCTATGATTGGCGTTTGTGGACCATCCCAGAGCTTAAGGATTTAATGGCGGAAGTTGGATTTAAGAAAGTTGTGGTTTACTGGGAAGGCACCAATCGTAAAGGTGGGGGTAATGGGATATTCAAGCAAGTTGAAAAGGGTGAAGCTTGCCTGAGTTGGATTGCTTATGTTGTTGGAGTCAAATCGTGAGTGAGTGCCAACAGACATTGCGCTTTAAAAACTACGAAGTTTGGGTGCATTTAGGATGTTCACTCGAAGAACAAAAGCAAGCTCAACCCGTACAGTTCACAGTAGAAATAAAATTTTTAAAAAATCTTAATGGAAGCATCACCGATCAATTGCAAGATGCCGTCGATTACGTTCAGCTATCTGAAATGATAAAAAGCAAAGCTCAAAGTAAAAATTTTCAATTGATTGAGCATTTGAATCAGCAGGTTTTTGAAAATCTGACTTTTGCTTTGAAACAGAAAAAAATTCTGGCAGAAATCAGTTTGACCGTTCGAAAGATGCGAGTTCCCATCGAAAATTTGATGGATGGTGTGGAGTTCACATGTCAGCAAATCGTGTCGTAATTGGGCTGGGTTCTAATCTTCAGAATCCTATCCATCAACTGCGCCACGCCCTTTTTGAATTAAAACAAATCCCAGGAATAAGTGTTCGCAAGGTTTCAGCTATTTATGAATCCATGGCTCAGGTGCCGTCAGATGCTCCGACAAGCTGGAATCAAAATTTTTTAAATGCGGCGGCTCTTATCGAAGTGGATCACTGCGAACCATTGCGGCTGTTAAAAACATTAAAAAGTATTGAATTAAAAATGGGTCGTACCAGTTCAGAAACGTGGGCGCCACGTGTGATGGATTTGGATATTTTGTATTGGCAAGGGCTGCAAATCGAATTAGACAATCTGAAAATTCCCCATGCTCATTTGCGAGAGCGCCCATTTGCCTTGTTGCCATTGTTAGATGTCCTTCCAGAAACCACGGTGAATCGACCACTGTGGGCTGTGGATTGGATTTTGAAAAAACCATTTGAAACCAGAAAATCCGATACATTTTTTTGGCCGAAACTGATGGGGATTGTGAACCTAACGACGGATTCATTTTCAGATGGTAATGAGAAGCTCAATGAAGCTCAAATCATGAAACTGGTTGAACAAGGGGCTGAGATTATTGATTTTGGCGCTGAGTCCACACGACCGGGAGCCCTGTCCGTGAGCGAGTCAGATGAGTGGCATCGCTTGAAACACGCCCTGGAATTGATTTCAGGGAAAGGCATTTCTGTCAGTATTGATTCGTATAAGCCATCAGTGATCGAAAAGTGTCTTGAGAATTTTGAAATTGATTTTATCAATGATGTGACCGGATTAAGAGACCAAAAAATGAAAGAGCTTGTGAAAGCCAGTGGGAAGAAAGCAATTGTGATGCATTCCCTATCGGTTCCTCCAAAAACGGATGAGTTTTTGTCCGAAGTTCGAAGTCCAACAGAAATTTTAACAGCCTGGTGGCATCAAAAAAAATCAGAATGTGTCGATTTTGGAATTTCTGAGTCGCAGTTGATTTTTGATATGGGTATTGGATTTGGTAAATCAAAACAGCAAAATCATTATCTGCTAAAACATTTAAATGAGTTTTCTTCGGTGACAGATGAAATCTTAGTAGGACATTCGCGCAAATCGTACCAAACGTTATTTTCAGATCGTTCCGCCAACCATCGAGATTTAGAAACGGCGCTTTCGACTGCGACCATGAATTTGGCTTTTGTTCAGTATCTTCGAATTCATGATTTGGAATCCCAAAGAATTGCCCTGAGATTTATGCCGTGAAAGAGTTTGATATCATTGTTCAAAAATTAGAAGCACTGAGTATTATGCCCAAGGAAATGCCGGGGATTGAGAAAATCACCCGCGCCTTGAATGATACCAATTGGTTTTCAAAAATTGACCCGTCAAAAGTGATTGTGGTCGCGGGCACCAATGGCAAGGGCAGCACCTGTGCCATTTTAGAATCCTTGCTGTGTTCGGCTCGAAAAAATGTTGGGTTCTATAGTTCTCCGCATCTGGTGGATACCACCGAGCGAATCCGAGTCAATCAGCGACAAATCAGCAAGGTCAACTTTGTTGAACTGTATCAACAGAATCAGAAGCGCATAGAAAAGTTTGAGCTCACTCATTTTGAAGCTTTAACAGTGATGGCCGCCGATTATTTTTTTTCAAACACATGGGATCAAAATTTAGACTACGTTATTTTTGAAGTGGGATTGGGTGGAACGTTTGATGCCACCAATGCCATTCCCCATGCGACGTCCGTCATCACGGCATTGAGTTTAGATCATACAAATATTTTAGGTCATGACTTGATTTCCATTGCCAAAAATAAGTTTGGAATTGTTTCTGATGGAAATAAAGTGATTCATCATCCTCTTCCGACTGAACTCAATTCTTTGGTTTGCGAGGTGCGCCAGCAGACGCAATCAACATGGCTGCCTGGTGCAGAGGTCTCGTTAATGAAATCATCAGGGCCGCAATATTTTTTGCAGACACCATGGGGTATGGCCGAAATGAATTTAATGGGCGAACGTGCGGCGATGAATGCGTCGACGGCGCTGGCGGTTTTTGCAAGCTTGGGTTTTGATCCTGGAGCCTATTTGTCGGCCTTGAATCAGGTGAACTGGAAAGGGCGCATGCAAAAGATTGAGTGGCCATCAATGAAAGCGCCTGTGTATGTGTCGGGTGATCACAATCCTCAGGGAATCGAGAGCTTGCTGGATTTATTAAATGATTTTTCTTGGAATCAAATTCATGTTGTTGTGGGTATTGGAAAAGACAAAGCCGTTGATTCCATGTTGAGAGAGCTTTTGCAGTTAAAAAATATAAAACTGTATCTGACGGAAACGCCGTTTAAAGGCTTAGCTTTGGCGGAGTATCCGCAGGAAATTAAAATGCGGGCGACAGAATCTCATCATGATGTGGGTGTGCTTTTAGACCGAATTGCACAGCAGGCTCATTCGCAGGATTTAGTCCTGGTGACGGGGTCATTATATTTGGTGGGTGAAATTTTAAAAAAAATATAAAACTATTTTTTAAAATCGTCGCGAACAAAAAGACTTTTTAAACCAAGACCTTTTGCCGAGAGCTTCGAGACAGCTTCAGCGCCACCACGATTGATCACACACAGAACATGCTCGACAATGGCGCCTTCATTTCGTAAGTCATCCGTGCTGAGTAAAACTTGGCCACCTGAGGTGATCACATCTTCGATGAGGCAAAGTTTTTTTCCTTTGATTTCAAAACCTTCAGCAAATTGACAGGTACCGTATTCTTTGGCTTCTTTGCGAATAAAGGCGCAGGGAATTCCCGTCGCTAAGGACAGCGCCGTACCAATGGGGATTCCACCCATTTCAAGCGCTGCTAGAGCTTCGGTTCCTGGTGGAATCAAGGATTTCATTTGTTCGGCAATTTCGCGCAGCAAAGTGGGCTGGGATTCGAAACGATACTTGTCAAAATACTCATGGGACCGAGTTCCGCTTCGCAGTAAAAAATCTCCTTTGAGGTGGCAGATGGCATCAATTTTTTTTGCGAGTTCGGAGTGATTCATATGGTCCCCTTTAGGCTCTTATTTCGTTGGCTTAGTTTATGCTTTTTAATGTGTTCTTGGAAAGGTTTTACGCAGGAACTCTATGGAAAACGAACATCATAAAAATAAAGAGTATCAAACCGTGCGTCTTTTCGCGACCTTAGGAGTACTAACTTTAATTGCTGTTTTATTATTTAGAGTGGTGCTGTTTGGACCAAATTGGGGAGGTAAAAATAGATCTCCTGCTGAAAATTCTAGCGACACTGTAGAAGTGCCCAGGAACTAGCGGCGCAGATTGTTTTTGCGCTGTTGCCATTGCTCCATGGCATATTTTCGCATGTCCTCGATGTTATCGAACTCATCCACAATTTCGACTCCGAGTAAAGTTTCAACGGTATCTTCAAGAGTCACTAATCCAGTGACTCCGCCATAATCATCCACCACCAAAGCCATATGATCTTTTTCTTTGATGAAGAAATCCAACGCTTGTGAAACGGTCATGCGTTCATTAACAGAGTTGATCGGCAAAATAAGTTCGCGAACTAATTTTGTGTGTTGATCCTGCGAGAGGGCTTCTAAAATTTTATATCGATGAGTCATGCCGATAATATGATCTAGGGTGCTTTCATAAACCGGAAGTCGTGAAAATCGAATCGGTCGAAACTTGCGCGCGACTTCGTCGACGCTCATCGCACCATCCAGCGCAGTGAATACTGAGCGAGGAGTCATGATATCGGAAACATAAATTTTATCGAGCTTGAGTAAGTTGCTGATAATTTTTGATTCCTTGGCCTTAATCGTGCCTTCTTCAACGCCGATTTCAGCGGTCATGATCATTTCTTCGCGAGTCACATCAGGAACTTCAGACGGGGTTGATAAAGTTTTCGAAATCATTTCTGATAATTTCACAAGCGGGTAGAGCGCGACAATCATAAACTGAATGCCATAGGCAGCAACAGGTGCCAGAGCTTTGGAATGATTTTTACCAATAGTTTTGGGAAGGATTTCTGAAAATACCAAAACTAAAAATGTCAGTATCACAGAAGCTAAGGTCACCCAAGTCTCGTCAAATTCTTGATGAACCAACGAGGCAATCCACGCAGCCCCCATGGTGTGAGAAACTGTGTTTAAAGTCAAAATAGCAGAAATGGAACGATCGGGATTGTCCATATGGTGACTGAGAAGTTTTCCGTATTTGGCTTTGCCTTCGGCAACGACAGCCACAAAAGCCGGCGAAAGCGAAAGTAAAACAGCTTCACAGAGCGAACAGAAAAATGAAATCAAAAGGACTAGTAGAAAGGCAGTAATTATTAATAACATGAGTCGATTACTCTATCATTTTTCTGTCTTGGGCGGCAAAGGTGATTGATGTGAGCGCAGTGTCATTTTTATGTTTACCGACTCTTTTTACTTTGAATCCAGAATTTTTTCAATGCGCTGAAGACGCGCTTTGATCTCGGCTTCTTTTTTCTCTTGCTCGGCTAGACGTTGTTCGAGTTCTTTTATTTTTTGATTTTTGATGGCGTTTTCAGTTTTTACAGAAGCCAGTTCGCGGTCAAGGCGATTCAGGCGTTGTTCGTGTCCTAAGTACTTGGTGTAGAGTTCTTTGATGGCATTAACGGCGGCCCAAATAATCGAGTCATTTGTAACGTGAAGATAACCTTGCTCATCGGTTTCGACAGCTTCTGGAATAACCTTTTGAGCATCTTGCGCTTTGATACCCACAAATTCTTTTTCTGATGGAAGCTCTAGTGGATTTCCCTTTTTATAATTGAAATAAATTGTATTCAAACCATTGATCGCTTCCAGTCCACGCGTGAACGGTGCGCGAATATCTTTAAGTCGTTCATCGGAAGCAATTGTCCAGGTGCTTGTTCCCGGTTTTGCTGCGGAATCTGTTGAGAGTTGCAATTGGTAGGTGGGTGTGGCTAAGCCAATACCAACATTTCCACCGTTGCTGTTCAAGAGGAGATTATAGTTTGTCGCTAAGTTTGTTCTATTTCGAGGTTGCAACCAGATAGCACCTGAACTCTGCATACCAATGTCTAATACTCCAGTATTGGCCTCTATTCGCTGCAATATATTCGCATCTGTTGTTCCTGAAGTTGAAGGATTTCCACCCGTAAGAGCTGCATCCTTTGAGTGCAGTACTGCGACAGGAGCACTTGTCCCGATACCGACTTTACCGGAGGACATGATTCTCATTTTCTCGCTCAATGTGCCAGCGTTACGAGAATAGAACAGCATGTCTGCAGTGCCCGCATCCGTCGCGGCAGTCACTCCGATAGCTCCGCCGGTGAACTGACCAGGTGTTGTGCGCGTTAGATCAAAAAGAATACTCGACATGTTTCCAAGCGTGGTGTCCCTATTCGTCGCCCGCATGCTGGCATAACCGCTTAGTCCTACCACATTGTTTTCAAAAGAGGTTTCTAATGGCGAGGATGGATTAGCTGTCCCGATACCGACGTTACCCTGGCTGTTTCCATTTAATATTAATGGAGAGGCATCGATGTTCATACCTAAATAGGTAGAGCCTGTTCGGTTATAGGAAGCCATTAAGCCATAATCTGTAGTGGTATCATAGCCAAGCTCCAGGCCTTTGCCAGTCGTTGGTAAAGTTCCATAGCCAGCGGCACCTTGAACTCGCATTGTACCACCTGAGGTATCAAGTAAAGCTTCGGGTGTTGCTGTTCCAATACCGATATTGCCAGCGAAGTATGAAGGTGCTGTTGCATCTGGGGCATAGAATGACCATCTATTAGTACCATCAACATTACCAACATAAACTCCATATCCATTGGTAATGCTTGTATTAGAACCGTTGACATCAATCCTTGCGCCATAGGCATTTGTCACTGAATCAGCAGTTGCACTTGCATTTTGCGCCAGCACTGATAAGCCATAAAGATTCGCGGTTCCGGCAGTCACGCTACTTGCGTTTCTGGCATGGGACCTTGTACCATAGATAGTTCCAAACTGAATGCCCGCTGATGTATTTTGCGCTAAAGTGGAAGTTCCATAAAGAAAACCTCCTGAATTGACAGTACCTTGAAAGTCAGCCTGATTATACGCACCCATATAAAATGCTGTTGTGGCAGCCGTCGGAGCAAAAACAGAAGTGTTTGAAAACGATTTTAATGTGCCTGAGGTATCAGTTAATGTATTCGATACGTCCAATGCCTTACTACTTGCAGATGAAGCGACTATGTCAAGTCGTGCGTCCACTGTTGTTGTTCCGATACCCACGTTACCAGATGTTGGAGCTAGAATAATATTCCCCTTGGTTGCATCTGACGTTGAATCAATGGTGATATCTCCGCTGGCCGCCGTTCCACCATAAATAAGTGGAGAATACATGGCCGTTGTTGCGGTAATATTGCTTGATCCTAAAATATTTCCACCCACATTCAAGGCTCCAGCAATTCCGGCTCCTCCGGAAACAATCAATGCACCTGTTGTTGAGTTTGTTGAAACAGTCGCCGAATTCACAACCAATGAATTTCCAGCAGATGGTGTGACAGTCACGCTGCCGCCAGAGTTTGAAATATTGCTGATATTATTTGTAATGGAATCAGATCCATTAAGGCTAGCGATGGATCTGCGCGCACCACCTGAGGTCAGATAAAAATTAGTGCCGTCATATTCCATGGCACCGTTTTCTTCGGTGGTTAGTAAAACTCCGGAAGTGAATTTCAGAGGAGCTGTTCCTGCGGTTGCGGTTCCGGCTTTTAAATGCAAAGTTGCTGTTGGACCTGTAGTCCCGATACCGACGTTGCCGCGGAGGACTGTTGTCGTGATCGAAGAATTTCCGAGCACTACGGAATTCGCGCCGATTCCAATTGCGTTGTAACCGATGACGATGCTGTTGCTGTCAGAATTATTTAAGCCCTTGGTATTTGCACCGATGTAAATAGAGTCAGAGGTTGATGTCAGGTCCGTCGTTCCATCTGCTTGATATGTACCCGCTAAATAACCTAAAGCAATGTTTCGGCTTCCACCAGCATTGGCGGCCAAAGCACTACTTCCAAAGGCCATATTCCTAATTCCTGTCGTGTTGTTATACATAGCACTATCGCCTAAGGCTGAATTGTAGGCTCCTGTCGTATTGTTAAATAGTGCATAAGTTCCAACGGCAACATTAAAATTTCCTGTGGTTGTTGGCTTCAAAGCACCAACTCCCCATGAGGTATTTGATAAAGCACTGTTCAATAATCCTGACTGTTGGCCATTTCGCTTAAACACAACATCTACATCATCAGTTGTTCCAATAAAATTGGTACCGGCATTTGTCCCTGCATTCCCGGTCAAAGACCAATCTAAACTTCCAGTTCCAGAGTAAGCTACCTTTTTGCGTACTCCACCAGATGTTAAATAGTAATCTGTGCCGTCATATTCCATGGTGCCATTTTCTTCGGTCGCAAGTAGAACTCCGGAATTAAATTTCAGAGGTGCAGTAGCCGCAGTGGCAGTTCCTGCTTTTAAATGCAATACCGCTGTTGGACCTGTTTCGCCAATACCGACTTTACCAGCAGTATCAATGAGTAGTCTCGGAACAACTGCTGTTTCGTCAGTAATGACAAAGCTATTACCATAACTGACAGTACCACTATTTCCGATAGAATAACTTTGCGACGCATTTTTAAACCAGTGTTTAATGACTCGAGAGCCATCAGTTTCAGATATCATGTCCGAACCATTATTTGTCGTTGAATAGAGATGCAATTTCTTAGTTGGCGATGATATCCCGATACCAACGTTACCAGTTGTTGGAGCCAAAATAATATGACCTTTTGTCACGTTAGAAGTTGAATCGATGGTGATATTTCCGCTGGCACCTGTTCCACCGTAAAGAATCGGAGAAATCAGTGAAGTGGTTCCAGTGACACTAGCAAATGTTGGTGAATCCGTAGTTGCTAAACCTGTCACTTGTGATTGCGTGATCGCAATCGGAGTTGATGCCGCAGCTGTTAAGCGACCTTTCGCATCCACTGTGAACGTGGCAACGCTGGATGCCGATCCATACGATGCTGCGGTTACTCCGGATGTTCCTAAAGTAGGGTTGGGGTATGTTCCAGTTAAATCACCACCAGCTGTTGCACCTGATTGCAATGCACCAGTGATTCTTGAATCGTCACCCGCAGCAACAGTTCCAGCAGCAGTGCCAACGTTTAGAACGGCCGCTCCACCAAGACCTAATCCAGTTCTAGCTTCAGCGGGAGTTCTTAAAACAAAATTAACTCCGTCACCGCTAATGAAGTTATTTGCTGTTGGTGAGAGTGCTGCGATATCTGTTAACTGTGCGTCGAGTGGTTGTTTATTTCCGAGGTCAGTTGTTAAATTTGTCACTTGAGATTGAGCAATTGCAATCGGAGTCGTCGCAGCAGCAGTCAATCGACCTTGCGCATCGACGGTGAAAGTTGCAACGCCTGTTGCTGATCCGTATGCCGCTGCAGTCACAGCAGTGTCTGCTAAATTAACAGTTGCTGAACCCGTTGCAGCGCCACCAGATAAACCCGTACCAGCTACAACGTCAGTGATGTCTCCGGTTCCGATATTAGTGACTTGATCCCAAGTTGTTCCGTTATCTCGGTAAATAAGTTGAGCTTGCGTATCTAAATAAATGCGTCCATCAGTTCCCGCAGCGGGACGTCCCGCAGTATTTCCAGATTGCATCGAGACAACAATGTTGCCAGCACCAGATCCGGCGTTAGTAATTTTTGTTGCAAGATCAGTGGTTAAATTAGTTACTTGAGATTGTGCGATGGCGATCGGAGTTGTTGCAGCCGTAGTCAGTCGACCTTTAGCATCCACTGTGAATGTAGCAACGCCAGTTGCAGATCCGTACGAAGCAGCAGTGACACCTGAAGTTCCAAGTGTAGGATTCGGATAAGTCCCAGTTAAGTCTCCACCAGCACTTGCTCCAGATTGTAGTGCGCCAGTGATACGAGAATCATCACCCGCTGCAACAGTTCCAGCAGCAGTGCCAACATTTAAAATCGCAGCACCGCCAAGACCCAAACTAGTTCGTGCTTCAGCCGGAGTTTTTAAAACAAAATTAGTTCCATCGCCACTTATGAAGTTATTTGCAAGTGGAGATAATCCCGCGATATCAGTTAATTGCGCATCGAGCGGTTGTTTATTACCAAGATCAGTTGTTAAGTTTGTCACTTGAGATTGCGCAATCGCAATCGGAGTTGTCGCAGCAGCAGTTAATCGACCTTGTGCATCCACAGTAAATGTTGCAACCCCAGTTGCAGATCCATAAGCAGCCGCAGTCACAGCGGTGTCAGCTAAGTTAATAGTTGCAGAACCAGTTGCAGCACCACCAGATAGTCCCGTGCCAGCCACAACATCTGTGATGTCACCACCAGATCCTGCATTACTTGCGATTGCAGTCCAAATGGTTCCATTATCACGGTAAATAACTTGAGCTTGCGTATCTAAATAAAGTCGTCCATCGGTTCCCGCAGCTGGCATGCCTGCAGTGGTTCCGGATTGCATAGACACAACTGTATTTCCGAGTCCAATTCCGGAGTTGATAATTCTTGAAGAGAGGTCCGTTGTCAGTCCAGTCACTTGAGATTGAGCAATGGCGATCGGAGTTGTTGCGGCAGTAGTTAAGCGACCTTTCGCATCCACGGTGAATGTTGCAACACCTGTTGCAGATCCATAAGACGCTGCGGTGACACCCGAAGTTCCTAAAGTAGGGTTGGGATAAGTTCCAGTTAGATCTCCACCAGCACTTGCGCCTGATTGCAATGCTCCGGTGATTCTTGAATCATCGCCTGCAGCAACAGTTCCTGCCGCAGTACCAACATTAAGTAGAGCCGCTCCGCCAAGTCCTAAACTAGTTCTGGCTTCGGCGGGGGTTTTTAAAATGAAATTAGTTCCATCGCCGCTAATAAAATTATTCGCAAGTGGAGATAAACCAGCGATATCCGTTAATTGCGCATCGAGCGGTTGTTTATTACCAAGATCAGTTGTTAAGTTTGTCACTTGAGATTGCGCAATCGCAATCGGAGTTGTTGCAGCAGCAGTCAAGCGACCTTGAGCATCCACAGTAAATGTCGCAACACCTGTTGCAGATCCATAAGCAGCCGCAGTCACCGCAGTGTCTGCTAAATTCAAAGTTGCAGAACCAGTTGCAGCACCACCAGATAAACCCGTACCAGCAACAACATCAGTGATGTCGCCTGATCCCACATTAGTTACTTGATCCCAAGTTGTTCCATTGTCGCGATAAATAATTTGTGCTTGTGTATCTAAGTATAAACGTCCATCAGTTCCCGCAGCAGGACGGCCCGCTGTATTTCCAGATTGCATAGAGACAACAACATTACCTGCGCCAGATCCAGCGTTAGCAATTTTTGAAGCTAAATCTGTTGTTAAATTTGTAACTTGAGATTGCGCAATCGCAATCGGAGTTGTTGCAGCCGTAGTCAGTCGACCTTTAGCATCCACTGTGAATGTAGCAACGCCAGTTGCAGATCCGTACGAAGCAGCAGTGACACCTGA